>Ga0154000_1000089_pt1 | contig 26747 bp, 22 predicted proteins | sample TSNC084MetaG_FD_104674 | JGI IMG/M metagenome (GOLD analysis project Ga0154000, IMG submission 104674) | Attine ant fungus gardens microbial communities from North Carolina, USA - TSNC084 MetaG | ecosystem: Host-associated > Fungi > Mycelium > Unclassified | place: USA: North Carolina, Lumber... | reverse complement strand
TTTTAATATTTTATTTTTGACCGACTGCAGTTATAAAGAAGAGGATTTATGGAGAACCTTCCAATTAATAGATATTCAATTTGAAGAATCATTTCAAACACTAGAAATACTAGCTTTGATTAATAAAGAGTGCTGCAAAACAACATGTTAAAATGATTGTTTTACAACACTTTTTATGACAATCAAAGCGGATAATCGTAATCCCTCGATCTCTCTTAAACCTTGTTTGCTTCTTTTAAATTTTTGTGTTTAGCATTGTGTTTTTTAAGTGCCTCCGTAAGTTTCGGGATGATTTTGTTCACATCACCAACAATTCCCAAATCTACAACATCAAAAATTGGTGCAGCTTCATTTTTATTAATGGCAATAATCAACTCTGAACCATCCATACCGGTTACGTGCTGGATTGCCCCTGAAATACCACAAGCCATATATAAATCAGGTCTTACGGTTTTACCGGTCTGACCAACCTGACAATTTTTATTCACCCACCCATTGTCAACACAAGCTCTTGATGCGGCTACTTCTGCCCCTAGCTCTTCAGCTAAACTTCTCAGCACATCAAACTTGTCAGCCGTTCCAAAACCTCGTCCACCTGAAACAATATATTTCGCTTCAGTAATATCAACAGATTTCTTTATTGATTTTATAACCTGTGTAATTTCTACATTCACATCTGAATCCATAAACTCAATATTTATTTCTTCTATTTTGCCATTTCTTGAACCGTCTCTCTTCAAAGCAGTCATAACACCCGGACGGACAGTCGCCATCTGAGGTCTGAAATCCCGGCAAAGAATAGTAGCCATAATATTTCCTCCAAAAGCAGGTCTTGTCATAAGTAAAAGCTTTGTTTCGATGTCAATTTCCAATTTTGTACAATCCGCTGTTAAGCCGGTATGTATCCTTGCTGAAACTCTTGGTGCCAGGTCACGTCCAATCGATGTCGCACCAAATAAAACGATTTCCGGCTGTTTATTAGTGAGGATAGAACAAACAGCCTTTGCATATGGTTCTGTCATATATTCTTCCAGTATGGGATGATCTACAACGATAGTTTTATCAGCACCGTATTCGATTAGCATTTTTGCTTTAGCTTTAACATCAAAGCCTAAAAGTATTGTAACTACTTTCTGATTTGTAATATCTGCCAGTTCTCTTGCTTTTCCTATTAGTTCAATGCCAACTTTTGACACATTTCCATCTCTTTGCTCAGCAAATACATAAATATCTTTGCTCATTTTTTCCTCCTTAAAATATATAATATAGGCACTTGTTAAATTTCCAAACCATTGATTTTACTGGGTTTTCTTGTTTTCTCTATATAATAAATTTTCTCTCCGGTGCGGTATAATAGTAAGCGACAAAGAATTCCCTGATCAAAAAACTCAAGGCTTATCATAAGGATAACCCTGATATTGAACCCTATAAAATGGCTTACAGTCTCTAAAGCCGCACACTCTGAAATGCCGATTGATGAGAAAATCATTTAACAATTTTACCTAATTATATAATATGTTTCTCCTTAAGCTTAGCCATCATTGCCGCAACCGCTTCATCCTCAGTAATGTCTTTTAATACAACGCCAGTGCCTTTAGCTTCTTTCGTAAAAGATTTAGTTACCCTTGTCGGAGAACCTTTTAATCCCATATTTGCAGTATCTAAAGTATTTCTGACATCCTCATAAGACCATGTCCTGACTTTCTTTGTATGATAGGCATCAACAATACCGCCGGTTGACATATATCTTGGTTTTGCTAATTCTGATAATGCCGTTATTAAACAAGGCATTCCAACTTTAATAATATGATAGCGATCTTCAAATTGCCGCCATATCACTAATTTATCCTCTTTGACTTCAATTTTTTCTGCATAGCTTACTTGTGGAATTCCAAGATGCTCTGCAATTTGAGGTCCAACCTGAGCAGTATCACCGTCAATGGCCTGACGTCCGGTAATAATCACATCAAATTCCAGTTTTTTAAGTGCTGATGCAATAATTGAAGCTGTAGCCCATGTATCAGAACCTCCAAAAGCCTTATCAGTAAGCAAAATAGCATCATCGCATCCCATTGCAAGTGCTTCTCTTAAGGCAATATCCGCCTGAGGTGGGCCCATGCACACAACCATCACCATACTTCCTTCTACTTTTTCCTTCAGCAGTAAAGCTGCTTCGATTCCTGCCTTATCATCAGGATTAATAATACTTGGTACACCGTCTCTTATAAGTGTATTGGTTTTAGGATCCAATCTGACTTCAGTTGTATCCGGAACTTGTTTTATGCAAACCACTATTCTCATATTAGCAATCATTCCTTTCGCTTTTTCCAGGAATCAATGCGTTAATTAATCTTCATTGATCCGGAAATAATCATTTTCATCGCTTCAGAAGTTCCTTCATATATTTCTGTAATTTTCGCATCTCTGTGCATTCTTTCGACTGGATATTCTCTTGTATATCCATATCCTCCAAGCAGCTGTACACAAGCCCTTGTCACATCATTAGCCACTTCTGAGGCATAATATTTGCACATGGCGGCCGCAACTGCAAAATTCTCATGATTATCCTTTGTGACTGCAGCTCTCCAGACCATAAGCCTCGCTGCATCTACTTTTGTTTGAAGCTCTGCAAGCTTAAATTGGGTATTTTGAAATTGTGAAATTCTTTTTCCAAATTGCTTTCTTTCTTTTACATATTTAACAGCTTCATCTATTGCTCCCTGAGCTATACCCACTGCCTGGGCTCCAATACCAATTCTTCCGCCTGCCAATGCACTCATGGCGATTTTATATCCCAATCCTTCCGTTCCGATAAGATTGTCTTTGTGTACCCTGGCATCAATCAAAGCAATCTCTGCATTAGAAGCAGCACGAATACCCATCCTTGGTATGTCTTTACTTACTTCCATCCCCGGTGTACCACGCTCAACAATAAATGCCGAAATACCCCGTGTCCCTTTTGAAGGATTGGTTAACGCAAAAATAATAAATATATCAGCAAACCCCGAATTAGTTGTAAATACCTTCTGTCCATTTAATAAATAAAAATCCCCATCTAAAACCGCTGTTGTCTTTTGCCCTGATGCGTCAGTTCCCGCTCCCGGTTCTGTCAATCCAAAACAACCAGTCTTACTGCTTTCTACTAATGGATGCAAATATTTTTCTTTCTGTGTTTCATTTGCAAAATCATTAATACAGGAACAGCATAATGATGTATGTACTGAAACTGTAACCCCCGTGCTGCCATCAATCTTTGACAACTCTTCGATACATAATGCATAGGTCAATATGTCTGAACCTGCACCACCATACTTCTTATCATATGGAATCCCCATCATTCCATATTTTTGCAGCTTTTTAAGCAGAACCATCGAGAACTTTTCTTCTTCATCCATTTGAGAAGCTATCGGTTTTATCTCTTGTTCCGCAAATTCACGAAACAATTGCCGTTGAAGTATCTGCTCCTTTGACAAAGTAAATCCAATCATTTCTATTCCTCCTGTCTTTATCTCAAACATATTTTAACATCTGTTATAACATATGTCAATAGTGAAACGCTTGAGTTCCTGCAAACTATAATAAAAAATGATTATATTCTTCCGAAGTATCAACTTGCTGTTTTTTGAAAGTTAAGAAAGGCAGGCGCCGGAAGCGGAGACACTTTAATAAACCCCGCCAGAACCGGATTTTGGCTATTCTGTAATAGTAGAAATGCACCTTTCCTTGATAGGGTATGCGGCTTTTTGTGTAACAAGGTTTTTGTTGATGAATTAATTTTACTACAAAAAAGAAGATTCTTTACATTTTCAACATTTTCTTCAAGTTGTGGATTAAAAGCACGAGTGTGGATAAAACTGCGGAAACTCAAGTTGTAATTTAATTGACATATTCGTCGATATTTGATATACTTTTCATTATACAAAAGGGAAAAATTACAAGTAGGTGGGTGCTTATGGATATGGAAATTACTGAACTTCAAGAAATGGTTCAGGTCGCAAGAATGTACTATAAAGATGGATTAACACAGGATAAAATCGCTAAAGAATTTAGTATATCTCGTTCATCTATATCAATTTTATTAACAGAAGCAAAAAAAAGAGGGATTGTCCAGATTAATATCCTTGACCCAATGGCAAACAACGAAGAGCTGTCGGCTAAAATGGAAATGCTTTTCGGTCTTGAAAAGTGTATTGTCGTACCCGGAGGCACTTATAAAGAGAAAATTCTTCTTCAAATGGTTGCTCTTCAGGCAGCTAAGTTTATGTCGGAAATCATGTCAAGTCATACTTCAGTAGGAATTTCTTGGGGTTCTTCCTGTTATGAATTTATTAAAGCCTTTCCAACAAATACAGAATTATGTGATATTGATGTAGTTCCCTTGATTGGAGGTTCGCCTTTATTATCACAAGAATTTCAATTAAATGAAAGTGTACTCAATTTTGCAGAAAAGCTAAGAGGTATACCTACATTAATCTATTCTCCGGGTATGGTAGACACTATGGAGGACAAAAAACGCATTTTAGACAGCAAATATATGCAATCCATTTTACAAAGCTGGGCTAATCTGGACTTAGCTATTGTAGGAGTAGGACGTCCTCCAAAAATATTTGATAAAGATAATATTGAATATTTAGATAGTAATGTGCTAAAAATTGTAAACCAATCCCCGGAGATTGCAGTAGGAGATTTGTGTGCCAGAAGATTTAATATTAAGGGAGAGTTTATTCATTGCAGCTACAATGATCGTTTAATAGGAATTGATGAAAATGGGTTGAAAAATGCTAAAAAGGTTCTTGCACTTGCAATTGGAAGTCAAAAGTTGTTTTCTATCATAGGCGCATTAAATACTAAATTATTAAATTACCTTGTACTGGATGAAATGACGGCTAACAATATTATTAAAACAATCGAATCTCATTCTATTGAAGCATTACAATAATAAGTGTAAAAAGCAAAGGGAACGTCTATATTAAAACATTTTCAGGACAGTCCCTTGATAATAGATTCCACTTAATTTATTACAAGTAAAGTGCATTTTAATTTAAGAAAAGCATGCTTTGATAGGAATAATCTAAAAGAATTATACATCTGCCACCAGTATTTCCACATGATATCTATGTATAAAAGACTTTTCTTCTATTTTTGTTTTATTATCGGTAACAATGGTACTGACCTGATTAATCCCTATAAAATATACAGAGCCATTATTGGTAAACTTTGTATGATCTGCTAATAAAACAGTTTCTTTTGACTGTTCTACCATGAACCGTTTTGTTTCTGCTTCGTATACACTATTATCCGTTATTTTTTTTTCCTTACTTAAACCTGCGCAGGACACAAAAACTTTATTCGGATAAAAGGCCTTTGCATTTTCCAAAGCAATATTTCCATAAATAGAAAAATTACTATTGTTAAACACACCCCCAAGACATATGAACAGTAAATTTGGGTTATTGAGCTTCGCACTCTCCATTAGCAACTGCAAGGAATTCGTTACAATAGTCACATGAATAGTATTATCTATATATTTTAAAAGATTTAAACAAGTAGAGCTATTATCGACAAATATTGTGTCCCCATTTAGGATGAGTCCTGCCGCTTTTTCACAAATTGCATTCTTCTCATCAAATTGCTGTATTCCCCGAACCATAAGGGGATACTCCTTTAAATTTTTCACATTTTCTGCTAAAACCGCACCTCCGTGGGTACGCTTCACCACGCCTTCTGCTTCCAATTCCCTTAAATCACGGCGTATTGTCTCTTTTGAATTTTTAAAATAGGCGGCCATCTTATTCACATCCACCGAAGAATTTAGTTCTAGCATACTGATAATTTCTGCTTTTCTCTCAATCGAATACATACATACCCTCCCTTTTTGTACTCCGTTGTGGTTACCCTCACAAGCTTGAGGTGTGTGTTGCTTTGTCAACTAAGGGTAATATAACAAATTTCACAAATATTGTAAAGGGATGTTTCATTCCAGTCTATTATATTTGTGTTGACATCAGTTATAACAAATGTTAATATATTATGGAATAATTAAGGGTAAAAGGAGATTATGATGATTCAATTAATGCTAATAGCTAACGCAGGTATTTTGATTCAATATTATGATACTCTGCTACTTTTGGATGGAATACAAAGCGAAGGCGATTATCCCTTTAGCAAAACGCCTCCCGAAGTATTATCGCAAATGCTGTCCAACACATCAAAGGGAATCTTTAATAATATAGATTATTTGATTTTTTCCCACTCCCATCCAGACCACTTTTCTCCGGACATTGTTGCAGAATATTTACAGCATAACCAAGTAAAACGCCTATTTCTTCCTGCTGTTACCAACCATCGGGTGACAAAGCTCATGCAGACAGTCAATCAGCTAAATATCCCCTTTTGGACCTTTAAAATGGAACGCGGCAATACTCATCAATACAAAATAAGCAAGGGGATAAACCTTACCGCTCTTTGTACACGCCACATGCCACAGCTTTTTGATAAAGATCTTTGTAACTGCATTGTACTTTCATTTCAAGATTTGAATATTTTGTTTTTAACTGACTGCAGCTGCAAAGAGAAAGAGTATTTAAAGGTATTCCAACAGGAAAACATTCATACAGTGTTTGTCAATCCTTACTTTTATCATGATCCTATAGGATATTCTATTTTAAAGGATTATATTTCTCCAAAACAGATAGTGATTTATCATATTCCTTTTAAAAATGATGATAAAATTCATATCCGTTCATTGGTAAATCAGGATATTAAAAAGCATCCTAAAGACAACGTCACCATATTTAAAGAACCTTTTCAACCTCTGCAAATTCCTATATAAAAGGGATGTTGTACTAAAATAGTACAACATCCCTTTTTGGCCTTACTCAATAAGATTATTGACTTTTATTAGGTAGATGCATGCATTCACGTAATGCATCCGCACAAGCTTCCATGAAAGCTTCGGAATATGTCGGGTGTGCATGCATAATATCTGCGATTTCATCAGCAGGAATTTCAGAGGAAATTAAAGATGCGGCTTCAGAAATCATCTCTGTAGCAAGGCCACCCAAAATATGAGCACCTAATAATTCATTATAGTGATTGTCTATGATTACTTTTACAAATCCGGTACTTTCATTGGAAGCCAAAGCACGGCCATTTGCCATAAATGGGAATTTTCCAATAGAAATATTTTCTTTTCCCATTTTTTTAATAGCAGCAGTTTCAGTCATACCCACTCCCGCTGCTTCCGGTATAGTATAAATACAACTGGGAACAAGGTCGGGTTTATAGCTAGCTTCCATGCCCATGGCATTTTTTGCTGCTGTTTCTCCCATCTTGAAAGCGGCATGCGCAAGCATACTGCGTCCGTTTATATCACCAGGTGCATAAATGTTAGAGATATTAGTGCGCATATGTTCGTCTACTTGCACTTTGCCATGGTCTTGCATGATTTTTTCCTTAAGAGATCCAAGACAGCTTAAATCTGAAACTCTTCCGATTGATAATAAAATTTTATCTGCAGTGACAAGCTTTCCGTTTCTGCATACAATGGTACTTTCCTTAGAAGAATGTGTGATTTTCCCCACCATATGGGAGGTAAGAACGTTCATCTTCCGCTCCGTTAAAGTCTTTAAAAGAGCTTTCGATATATCCTCGTCCATCTGCGGCAAAATTCTATCTTCTGCCTCAATTATAGTAATTTCACAGCCATAATAATGAAACGCTGCTGCAATTTCACAGCCAATGACACCGCCGCCAATAATGGCAAGACGTTTTGGCAATTTTTCCATATCCAGAATCTCATCACTTGTTACAATATTTTCATGATCAATGCCCGGTATGGGAATTAAATTAGCTTTGGAACCACCGCACAAAATAATATTTTTGACATGGTATTCCCTGTCATTACAAATAATGGATGTCTCAGAGAATATTTGTGCTTCTCCATAAATCACTTTAATACCGCGGGATTTTAACAGGCTTCCCACACCGCCCGTCAATTGTCTGACCACATTATTTTTATTGGCAACAGCCTTTTTCATGTCCACATAAACATCTGTATCATTGACAATTCCATATTTAGAAGCTGTCTTAATGTGGTGAATCATTTCTGCCCCTTTTAAATAAGTTTTAGTTGGGATACAGCCCCTGTTGAGACAAGTTCCACCTAATACGCTTTTTTCAAATAAAATTACAGAACCGCCTAGCATGGCTACTTTAATTGCAGAAATATATCCCGCAGGCCCTCCACCTATCACACCTACATCATACTGTTTCATATCATCCACCACCTCATATGAGAATCTGTATAGGATGTTCAAGGAGCTCTTTCACCCGTTGTTTTAATTTCGCAGAACCTACGCCATCCATAACACGGTGATCATAACTCATGCACAAAATTGCCTCCTGGCGCACGACGACTTTCTCATCTGCCAGACGAAGCACTTCACCAATACCGGTAATTCCAAGAATCCCGCTTTCCGGCTGATTAATAATTGGATTGAATGTATATACATCATACATACCCATATTAGTCACACTAAAAGTTCCGCCTGAATATTCGTCGGGAGTGATTGTGCTATTCCGGGCTTTCCCGGCCAATTCTCTTGCCTGCCTGGAAATCTCTCCGATAGATAACAAATCTGCATTTTTGATAACCGGAACATATAATCCATCTTCTACGGCTACCGCAAAACCAATATTCGCCTCTGCATAGGTCACCAGTTCCTCACCTACAATCATCGAACGGACGTGGGGCATTTCTTTTACGGCAATAGCTGTCGCTTTTATGATAAAATCATTTAATGAGATTTTGTTTTCTCTTCCTTCATTAATCTGTCTTCTAAATTCTATTAAATCAGTCATATCGACTTTCATGCTCTGCATTACGGTAGGCACCTGGCTGTAGCTCTCATACATACGTTTTCCAACTATTTTACGTACACCCTTGAGAGTTTTTCTGGCTATCTCGGTGCGATATGGATTTTCGAATATTTCAATTGTATCCGTATCGGCTGCCGTCAATGAAAGTACATCCGATTTGGTGATTTTTCCATGATACCCTGTTCCTGTTGTATCGGTCAGATTCACTTGATTGCTTTTTGCAATGCGTTTTGCAAGTGGTGTCGCCAGTACATCAGCTGCATGTATAATACCATTATCACTTATATGTACTACATCCTTTAAATCAATCTGACTTTGCGTTGCTAACATTTTTGCATATGGGGTGGCAGGAAAGTTAGACGATACTGCTTTTTTATCTATATTCTCTATTTGAACTTCCTTTTTTGCAGCTGCTTCCGGCTGAATGGGAGTCTCAAAATTCATGATTACAGATGGTCCCTCCGGTATTTCTTCCCCCTCTTCTCCAATATATCCAAGAACAGAAAGAACCGGGACAACGCTTCCTTCTTCTACAATTTTACTTAACAAGATACCATCTCCTGGAGCCTCAGCTTCCATGGTAATCTTATCGGTCTCAATTTCCATAATTGGTTCATCTTTTTCCACTGGTTCTCCTGCTTCTTTTAACCAGCGTATGAGTGTACCTTCTTTCATATCCATTCCTGCTTTAGGCATAAAAATCTCAACCACCCGAATACCTCCTTTATAGTAATCCCTCTACTGACGCACAAATTTTATCAACAGTTGGTAATGTCTCCGCTTCCAATTTCGGATTAAACGGAATTGGTATATTTCTAGCTCCAAGTCTTCTAATAGGTGCATCCAGATAATAAAATGCCTCACTATCTGCAATTTGTCCGCAGATTTCACCGCCAAAACCAGCAAACTGTACTGCTTCATGTACAATTAAAACATGTTTTGTCTTTATGACCGACTTAATAATAGTTTCCGTATCCAATGGCAGCAAGGTACGAAGGTCTATAACCTCTGCATCAATTCCTTTTTCCTGCATTCTTTTTGCGGCCTCAAGGCTCATTTGCACCATTCTTCCATAAGTTATAATCGTACAGTCTTTCCCTGATCTTTTGATATCTGCAACACCAAAAGGAATCGTATAATCTTCTTGTGGCACTTCACCTTTTGTACGATATAAAGTTTTTTGTTCTAAAAACATAACCGGATTATCATCACGGATTGCGGTTTTTAAAAGACCTTTTGCATCATAAGGCGTAGAAGGAACTACCACCTTAAGTCCCGGAAAATGCGCCAGACACACTTCTAGGCTCTGGGAATGCTGGGCAGCGGCTCCTGTTCCCGCTCCGGATGCCGTTCTCATTACCATAGGTACTTTTACCTTGCCGCCAAACATAAAACGCAATTTTGCTGCTTCGTTCACAAGTTCATCGAAACAGACACACATAAAATCAGAAAACATTAACTCTACGATGGGCCGCATACCTGCCATAGCCGCTCCCACGGCTGCTCCCACAAACCCCTGTTCTGCAATAGGTGTATCCATAATACGTTCTTCTCCGAATTCCTGCAACATACCCTTGGAAACTCCAAAGGCTCCACAGTAGAGACCGATATCCTCTCCCATCATAAATACATCTTCATCCCGTCGCATTTCCTCTGAAATAGCATCATTTATTGCCTGTGAATAAGTAATTTCGCTCATTTTTATCTCCCCTCATGCATATACATCATCATAAATATTCTCCATAATCGGCTCCGGACTGTTTTTTGCATATTCCTGCGCATGGTCGACTTGGATATTTGCATCCTGGGCTGCTGCCTTTAATTGCTTGTCATTAAAAACACCATTTTCAATCAAATAATTTTTTATGAATTTAATCGGGCATTTTTCTTTCCATGCATTAATTTCTTCTTTGGATCGATACAAATTCCCATCGCTTTTAGAATGGCCGGAAATTCGATATGTATTTTCTACAATCAGCATCGGGCCGTGCTCTAGCACATGTTTACGTGCTTTTACAATAGTATCATACACTTCCAACACATTATTTCCATCAATGGATTTAGATGGCATTCCAAAAGGTATTGCCCGTTTAGAGATATCCGTATCTTTCATTACTTTTGTAATATGGCTAGACATACCATAAGTATTATTAACACAGATAAATAAAATGGGTAACTCCCATACGGCTGCCAAATTCAATGCCTCAAATACTGCTCCTTCGTTGGAGGAACCATCTCCAAAAAACACAACAGAAATCCTGTCGTTTTCTTTTCTTTTTTTGATAGACAGTGCTGTTCCGCAACACATGACCGGACTCGTACCAAGCACTCCGTCTGCCCCGAAATAATGGATATCCGGATCTGCGATATGCATTGATCCTCCTTTTCCCTTACAGACACCGGTAGCCTTTGCTAATATTTCCGCCATCATGTGGTCTATATCAATCCCTTTTGCTATTGCTTGGCTGTGACCCCGGTGTGTACCAAACACATAATCCTGTGGCTTAAGTGCTAAAATGGAACCTACGGCAGTTGCCTCTTCTCCTACGCCTAAATGGGTCGTTCCGTGAACTAGTCCCATAGAAAAGAGCCATTGAACCCTGTTCTCAAATTCTCTTGCAAGATTCATTTTAAACCACATATCTGCCAATAAATCTTTTGGATATTGTTTATTCAATTTAATGCCTCCCCTTTTTATGATATTTATATATGTCTTATTATATAATCAATTTTAACATTTGTTATAACGTATGTCAATAACTGAAATATTATTAAAGCAAAGCCTTCTTCGGATACTCAGGAAATGGTTCAGGTAGCAAGACTCCCTATTTTCGTGTTTTTAGTTGCGCTTTTTGCTTAAATATGTTATAATACACACATATTCGGAATTAAACGGAAAGGAAAAAGACATATGATCCATACCATCACTTTGAATCCAGCTCTGGATAATATAATTTACTTAAACAGCTTTAATCGTAATATCACTAACCGTATTAAACATACCACAACAGTGCTGGGAGGCAAGGGAACCCATGTATCTATTGATTTAAAACAACTTGGTAAAGATAATACGGCCTGGGGGATTTCTTTTGGCGTAATAGGTAAAACTATTATTGATATGCTGGAAGCTGAAGAGATTATCACACAGTTTCTATATTATCCTGAAAGGAATTCCCGTACCAATTATCTGATTGTAGAAGATTCCACCGACTGCACTATCCTTTCGGATAAAGGGGTAAGTTTGACCGACAATATGTTGGATGAACTAATTACCGGTATGAAGAAACAGATTGCTCCAAGGGATATTTTAGTTCTTTCCGGTGATGTGTCTAACTGCAATCCGGATATTTATAATATCCTTATCCAGGAATTGAAAAGCAAGCATCTATCTATTTATCTGGATACTAGCGGACTAAGTCTCAAGGAATGCATTAAGGCTTCTCCCTTTTTACTAAAGCCGAATTTGGATGAGCTTTCTGCCTTATGTTCTATTCCGGCGGCAGAACTTCAGACCGAAGCCGCTATGATTCACGCCATAGGTCTTTTAGATGCTTACCAGATAGAGGTCATTGCTTTAAGTCTTGGGGGAGACGGTTCCATAGTGAAATACAAGGATGATTTTTACCGTATATATCCGCCGGAAAATACAATAGTAATCAACACCATCGGCTGTGGTGATTGTTATTTATCCGGTCTGATAGCAGGTTTCTCCGAACAGATGTGCATTGAGGATACTTTAAAGCTAGCAACGGCAGCCTCTGCCGCTACGGCGGAAAGCAGTATATCGTCAGGCTTCAACCGTCAACGCGTCAAAGATTTTTTAAATAATGTAACCATTCATAAATTATAATTTTTTGGAAAGGCTGTTTATTATGTCTGAACTATCTTATTTAGAAACAAGAAAAGAAATGGTAAAGATTTGTCATTATATGTGGGATAGGCGGCTTACTAACTCCGCCGGAGGAAACTTTGCAGTCAAGGTGGACGAAAACAGAATTTTAGTCTCCCCTTCTCTCATGAGTGAGCGTAGATTCTGTGAATTACAGGCTAAGGATTTTATTCTGATTGATTATGAACAAAATATCATAGAAGGACATGGAGACCTGTCCCGCGAAACGCTGATGCATGTCCTGATATTAAAAAATTTTAAAAACATAAGCTGTACCATTCATGCTCATCCGCAGTACTGCATGGTTTATGTTGCCCGATCCAAGCCTATACCAAATATTACGGAAGCTACCATGAAGAGAGGCATGGTGGATTGTATTCCTTATACTAAGGCATATACTTCAGATCTCCACCATGAAATCTACAAATACTGGAATGACCGCAAAGAACTCGCTAAACAGCAGCCCATCGGATGCATCATGCCATTACACGGCGTTGTAGTCTCCGGTCAGGATTTATATACAGCATACAGTATGTTAGAACGCATCGAAACAGACGCTATGTGTTCTATCCTGGGAAAACTGATTTAAGTCGTTACCGGTTTGTACATATAAAACGGAGGGTGGTTTGCAAAAATGGAGATAAATATAAAAATACTTGCATTTGATTTAGGTGGAAGCAGTGGAAAAATTTATATTGCTACTTATTCGGGTAATAATATGCAGTTGGAAGAAATCCATCGTTTTACCAATCATGGAATTGCATTAGGTTCAAGTATTTACTGGGATTTTTTGTATATTTATACAAATTTAGTTATTGGTATCAAAAAGGCAAATATGCTCTACCCCGGAGAAATCAAATCCATTGGCATCGACAGTTTTTGCAACGATTTCGGCTTGATTAACAGGGCGGGCGATTTGCTTATGCCTATACATTGTTATCGAGACGAACGGACATTACGTTATAAAGATATCCTGGATCATATCATGCCACCTCGGATGCGGCATCAATATTCCGGGAATCAGAACAGTCCGTCTACAACTTTAATGCATCTTGCCTCTATGAGGGAAGCCGGACAGGAAAAGATTCTTTCCTCTGCCTATAAATTACTGCATATACCGGACTTACTCATCTATTATCTGACCGGAAACATTGCTTCGGAATATACGATTGCTTCTGTCAGTCAAATGTATGACTATTATACACAGACCTGGAGCGAAGAAATACTGAAGGCCTACAAAATTCCCAAATCACTTCTGCCAAATATTATAAAGCCGGGAACCCATGTGGGAACCTTGCGCAAAGAACTGCGTGATGAGTGGAACCTGCCGCCAATAGAAGTCATTGCCGTCTGTGAACACGATACTGCTTCAGCGTATCTCGCGGCTCCATGTAAGGATAACAGTGCCATCATCAGCAGCGGAACCTGGTGCCTTACAGGCATAGAAAGTAACCACCCCATTATCAATAAAGAAACCTTTATGTTCAATATTGCTAATGAAGGTGGTTATCCAGGTCCCCACCACCGTATTTTGAAATGTAATATGGGATTGTGGCTGATTCAGGAAGTGCGTGCCTACTATGCTTCTGTTGGACAAGAATATACCTATTTAGAACTGGATATCCTGGCAGCCCAGGCATCTCCCTTTACCTATTTGATTAATCCGGATGATGAAGTTTTCTTTTCTCAGGGAAACATGCCCCTTAGGATTCAGGAAAAATGTATGGAAGTATATGGCTCCTGTCCACAAAGCGTGGGAGAAATCGTCCGCTGCATACTGGAGAGTCTGGCACTGAAATTTTGTTGGACAATTGATAAACTGGAACATATCAGTACTAAACCCATTGTTCATATTCAAATCACCGGAGGCGGATGCCAGGACAAATTACTCGGGCAATATACTGCAAATGCCTGCAATCGTTTTGTCCATTGCGGCCCGGTGGATGCAGCGGCCCTTGGTAATGCCACAGTCCAGTTTTTGAGCCACAAAGCTATGAATAGTGTAAAACAAGCACGCTCCATTATTGCCAAAAGTTATGAAATCACCACCTATTATCCCACAGATACCTCTCTATGGGAACAACAGTATCAGCACTTTTTAAAACTATATCACCTTGAATAAGGAATAAGGAATCAACTCCCCTTCGTTTCTGCAATTTCAAGAATATTCAATACATCCTGTTTATATATTTTCACATAAGTTCCGACAGAACCGCCAAATTCAACACATCTGTTTGCTATGGTTTCATAGGACTCCCGGCCAATACCAACCTCTGACATAGTTCTTGGCATTAAAAGGTCATCTAAAAAGCACTCATATGCCTGGATTCCTCTCCTGGCCATATCCTGTGGATTATCATTATCCGGTATTGAAAATACATTTTTTGCCATCTGTGCAAATTTTAGCGGGTACTGTTTAGATACATATTTCATCCAGGCAGGCATGATAACAGCCAGGCCTGCCCCATGAACCGTATCATTTTCCGCACTCAATTCATGTTCAATCATATGGGATGCCCAGTCATCTGACCGTCCAATGCCAAGACTGCCGTCATGGGCTATTTTACATGCCCACATAATTTCTGCACGGACACTGTAGCTGTCCGGTTCCTTTTGCACCCTTCTTCCATAATAAATCAAGACTTTCATAACACTTTCACATAAGTAATCGGTGCACAGCACATCCTTTTCCAAAGTAAAGTATCGTTCACATACATGTGCAAATGCATCTACGATTCCACAGGCCGTCTGAAACGGAGTAAGGGAATAAGTAAATTCAGGATTCAAAACCGAAAAAACCGGGCGGATTAAATCGTTGTCAAGATACCGCTTATATCCGTGTTCCATATGGGTAATTACACTGCTGTTACTGGATTCGCTGCCAGCTGCCGGAATGGTTAAAACTGTGGAAACAGGCAGTGCTTTCTCTGGTTTAGCGTTTGCCACATAGAAATCCCAGAAATCTCCATTATATAAACTACCTGCTGCAATTGCCTTTGCAGAATCAATGGCACTCCCTCCACCAACTGCTACAATGAATTCAACCCCAACTTCTCGGCATAATTTGATTCCTTCATATATAAGAGTGGCTTTTGGATTGGGTTCTACCCCTCCTAGTTCCACCCATCTTATACCTTCTTTTTTCAGGCTATCTGCTACCTTATTCAATAATCCATTCTTCTTTATCCGTTCACTTCCATAATGAATAAGCACCTTTTTTACCCCGGCAGATGCGACTGCTTTTCCAATATTGTTTTCGGCATCTTTACCAAAATAAATTTTTGTCGGATTATAATATATATCATTTCTCAAAACAGCTTCTCCTCCATTTTTAAGATATCTTAATATTTTCCTGCTACTGAATTTAACTTTTTAAAATCGTCTTTCAAAGTATCATACAAATTTCGATATACTTCGTAATATTCATCATACTTTTGCACGTTTTCTGGTATTGGATCTACAATAGTCATTGGCTTTAAAATAGCCGCACAGGCACTTTCTATATCCTGGTATTCTCCCGCACAAACTCCTGCCAAAATTGCTGCTCCCATACATCCGGTCTCTTTCACATTATTGACTATTAATTCAGCATTAAAAATATCAGCCTGCATCTGCCTCCATAAAGTACTTCTTGCACCGCCTCCGGATGCGTATACTCTTTGCACATCCACTCTTGCTGCACGCAGTAATTCTACTGTATCACGAAGACTCATGGTCACCCCTTCCATGATGGAACGTAGCACTTCATCTAGCTTATGGCGGTAAGATAAACCCAAAAAAACACCTTTTGCAAATGGATCCGGATGGGGGGTGCGCTCACCATTCATATATGGAAGAAATATAAGCCCATTTGCTCCTATTGCTGCCCGACTGGCATAGTCCGTCATTTTATTATAAGGGTTTTGCCCGTTTTTCCTGCACAACGCTGCCTCATTAACAAAAAAAGTATCCCTTGCCCATTTAAAAGAACCACCGGCGCCTAAAGTACATCCAAACTTACACCACATCTTTGGAATTGCATGGCAGTACCCCATAGCTGCTGCTTCTGCATTATCAGGTATCACCTGATTAGTTGCTGCAAATACTACGCCTGAAGTTCCAATTGTAACAGAAACAACGCCCTCTTTTACCGCTCCGCTTCCTATTCCGCATGCCGACTGGTCTCCACATCCTGCAGCTACGGTGACCCCCGCCCTAAGTCCTAACTCATGAGCCACTTCCGGTAAAAGCGTACCGATACAATCCTGTGATTCAAATATATCAGAAGGAACCCATGTATATGGTATACCGCATAGTTCAAAGAGTTCTTTTGACCATTTCCGTTTTTTTACATCCATCAAGGCGCTTCCTGAGGCATCAGATACTTCAATAGAAATATTTCCGGTCAGTTTGAAATTAATGTAATCTTTTGGAAAAAGAATATGTCTTGTCTTCTCATAAATATCCGGTCTGTGTTTCCTTATCCACATGAGTTTCGGTGCCCATAGACTAGTCAGCGCAATATTGGATGTTATCTCTATAAGCCTTTCTTTTCCAACAATATTATTAAATTCTTCTAACTCTTCTATCGCCCGCTGATCCATCCAGATAATGCAATTTCCAATTGGATTCTTATTCTTATCAAGCATGACATTTCCAAGCATCTGTCCCGTCACGGCCATGGATACGATTCGATCAGAAGCCTGGCTTTCCCGGACGGCATTTTGTACTGCTTTTTTTAAAGCATTCCACCAATTTCCGGGGTCTTGTTCCACACAAAGGGAAGCCGGGGTAATCAGTTCGTTATTTTCAACATAACCCGTCCCGATTATTTTCCCGTCGTGTTCCATTACCACCGCTTTTATACCACTGGTCCCCATATCTATTCCGATAAAGCATTTCATCAGCAATCCCTCCAGATGTTTTAAAACTCAATGACGACTTTGATAACATTTTCTTTATCATTGACACAGCGTTCAAATGCTTCCTGGGTTTTTTCGAAAGGATAGGTGGCGCTCACAATTTTGCTGACAGGGAAATTACCATTTGAAATAGCGGAAATAGCAATCGGCCAGATATTTTTATACCTAAATACAGTTGTCACGGCAGCCTCTTTTGCCATAAGCTCTGCAGTATCCACAATGTTTTCACTATTTGGCGACATACCTACCAATACGATGACACCGCCCCGTTTTACTAGCTTTGTAGACTGTCGGATAGTATGGGGGCTTCCTGCTGTTTCTACGACAATGTCAAAGCCCTCATCATTCAAGTCTGCTTTTGCCTTTTCAATATAATCAGCATCCCAAGCTCCATAGACACCGGCAGCACCTAATTCCTTGGCTTTTATCAAGCGGCTTCCTACCATATCTGTAATATAAACAGGGGATACGCCGGTCGACTGTAATGCCATCATTGACATTAACCCGATACAGCCTGCGCCAAGCACAATAGCAGATTTTCCTACTTTTGCGCCACCCTGGAATGCTGCATGATATCCTACCGCAACAGGATCAACTAAAGCCCCATCTACAGTGCTCATATTATCTGGTAATTTAAAGCATAAATGTGCCGGATAGGCAACATATTCAGATAAACAGCCATCAACCGGAGGCGTCGCCATAAATACCATATCCGGGCAAAGATTGTAATCTCCGGCCATACAGTATTTACATTTTCCACATGGTTTTCCAGGTTCCACGGTAATCTTATCACCTGGTTTTAAATGTTTTACTAAATCACCCCTTTCCACTACCTCTCCGGCAAACTCATGGCCTAAAATGATAGGTTTTTCCACTACAAAATCACCTATACGTCCATATTCATAGTAATGTACATCCGAACCGCAGATTCCGATATGTTTTACTTTAATAAGTACCTCATCAACTTTTATCTGCGGAATATCTAATTGAATTATTTCCATTTTACGAATTTCAGGCATTAATACTGCTTTCATTTTACCTTGCATACGGTTCTCTCCTTTTCCACATGTGTTATTTGCCGACAATCACTTCCACATCAAGTCCCTGCAGTTCTTGTTCAATCACTTTTTTGAGCGCATACAGCCGTTCCTGGGTGGGCGGCGGCATTTCTCGGTCTAATTCATAGGTTTTACCAAGACGTTCATATTTACTCACGCCCAGATTATGATAAGGAAGAAGTTCAATTCTTTCCAGATTTCTTATCTGTCTTGCAATATCAGCCACGGTACAGACTTCTTTTGGATTATCATTGTATCCGGCTATAATGGGCATCCTAATCCAAATCTTTGCATCTGTTTTTCCCAACTTCAAAAGATTTTCCAATATCTTTTCATTTCCCATGCCAATGAATTCCTTGTGTTTTAAGGAATTCATTTCCTTGATATCATAAAGAAATAAATCACAGTAAGGAAGAATGGCTTCTATAGTCTCATATTCCACCTGTCCGCAGGTTTCTACTGCCGTGTGGATACATAAATCATGAAATTCTTTTAACAGCTTTGCGGCGAAGTCTTTTTGCGCCAGAGCTTCTCCCCCGGACAAGGTTATACCGCCGTCCCTGCGAAAAAATGAGCTGTCTTTCATAACTTCTTTTTTAATCTCTTCCACAGATAACTCTTTCCCTACTATTTTTAAAGCCATAGGGATGCATTCTTCAATACATGTACCACATACCATACATTTTTCCCGGTCAATTACTACGCCCTTGTATTTCTCTATGTAAATAGCGCCATTTGGACATACCTTTTGGCATATCCCACACATCCGGCATTCTTTTTTAGAATACATTACCTGCTTTTTCTTATTCTGGGACTCCGGATTTGCACACCATATACAGTTTAAAGGACAGCCTTTTAAAAATACAATCGTACGAATTCCTGGTCCATCATGTATAGAAAAACGCTGAATGTTGAATATTATTCCGCTCATACCCATTTTTTTAACTCCTATCCATAATATCGAAGGCGGCAGCACTGCGCCTGCCGCCTCCTAAGCATTTCTCATTTTAAAATCCCTGTTGCTCTGTTCTGGAAATAAGATTATCCTGTAAATCCGAATCCAGTTCCGTGAAAAACGCACTATATCCAGCAATACGTACCATTAAATTTTTATATTCTTCAGGTGCTTTTTGTGCTTTTTTCATCGTGTCTGCCGAAATAACATTAAATTGTACATGCCATCCGCCTAAGTCAAAGTATGTACGAATCAGCTTCATAAATTTCCCCATATTTTCCGGTGTATCAAGTACCTTTGGATTGAATTTCTGGTTCAGTAAAGAACCGTTAGAAGCTGCAATATGGTCTAATTTTGCAACTGATTTAATAACAGCTGTGGGTCCTAATTTATCTCCGCCAATTGAAGGAGAGACCCCATCTGCCAATGGCTGCTGGCTCAATCTGCCGCTTGGCAGTGCCGCAACGTCCACTCCCATTGGGACATTAGATGATACCGGATATAATCCTGCATGGAATCTGCCGCCACGTGCATTAGGATATTTCTCCAATTCTTTACAAAAATGCTTACCGACCATGACACCCAATTTATCTACAGTATCATCATCATTCCCAAATTTAGACACATTTTTTAAATCCCTGTGTAATTTTTCATAACCCTCAAAGTTTGCTTTCAAAGCAGCCAATAATTCTTTCATGGTATATTTCTTATCATCAAATATCATTTGACGGATTGCCGCCAAAGAATCTGCCGCATCAGCAAGCCCGACGCCCTGAGGAGCTGTAAAATTGTACCGGGCACCACCTCGTGTAAGATCCTTTCCTTTTTCCAGACAGTCTTTCATACAAATAGAAATATATGGGGTAGGAAGATTATTCTGGTGTGAATAATCAATGCCATTTAAAGTCGCTATCATCTGGCTGACAAAGTATTCTACCTGGATTTTGTAGGCTGCTACAAAGTCATCAAAAGTCTTAAATTCCTCTGCTTTGCCGGTCTTTGGTCCCACCTGTTTGTCGGATAGCATACATATGCCGTCATTGATTGCCAGTTCTATACATTTTGCAAGATTGAACATGCCGGAGTTTGTCCATCCATAATACATACCTTTAGGAGACGCTTCGACACAGCCAATGAGTGCATAGTTTCTGGCTTCATCTAGTTTGACTCCTCTGCTTAATAAGGCCGGTACTATTGCGCCGTCATTGAATAATGATGGTTTTCCAGTACCCACTTTAATGTATTCGCTGACACGCAGTAAGAAGTCATCAGGTGTATTAACATTATATCTGATTGCAAGGTTCGGCTGTGTCAGCCGCATATTATCTTCTGCTTCCATACACAAAAAGGATATTTCATTAGTATCATCATTCCCATCATCATCCTGCCCGCCGATAGTCAGAATCTGACCGATGGAATACCCTGAATAATATTTTGCATTGATATTATCATAGGCTTTCATGATTTCGAAAAATTTAATCCATAAACATTCCAATAACTCCTGTGCGTTTTCTTTCGTTATAATTCCGGCATCAATATCGTGTTTATAATAAGGATAAATTAACCGGTCAAATCTTTCTGTGGATATGGCAAGCCCGTCTACTTCCAACTGTATTAATAACTGGTGGAACCACACTGCCTGCAATGCTTCATGGAAGGTTTCTGCTGGTTTTTCCGGCACTTTATTACAAATTCCGGAGATTTTTAGTAATTCTGCTTTTCTTACTGCATCGTCTTCTTTCAAAGCAAGTTCTGCCGCCAGTTTAGAAAATCTTTTTGCAAACATGATGGCTGCCTGGGAACATAATAGTGCAGATTTATAGAATATCATTTTTTCTACATTTTCTGACTGCGTCATGTCAAGGTTGTCTATTTTTTTCTGGATTTCTTCTGCAATCTTTCCATAGCCTTTTTTCAATACTACATCATAATCTGCGACCAGATGGCCTACTGCATTTTTCCAATGTAAATCATTGGAATAGATTCGGTAATCAACTAACCATGCATTTTTACTTTCAGCCGGAATTAAATCCAACGTACGGTCCTGGACCGTTTTTCCTTCCCAATATGGAAAAACTTCTTTTTTCAGGACTTCTTCAACTTCCGGACGCACATAAAATTTATCAGATCCTCTTGTCCAGAAATCGCTAATATCTTCTTTAATCCAGGTTGCTGTTGTTTCCGGGAAAATTGGCGAGCTTCTTGGTTTACTGCATTGGTTTCCAACGATTAATTCTCCGTCATAAATACATACCGTCATTTCTGCCAATGTGTTATAAAATGTTTTTGCCCTGCGTATCGCCATAGGCTCAGACTCCGTTTCCTTATATGTCCTCGTCGCAATGATAGCTCTTTCCGGACATATTTCCGGTGTGACACTTCGAATCCACTCCCGCAGCTTCTCGGTTCTTACAAATTTTACATTACTCATACTTAATCCTCCTTTACTTAATTTGCAATCGCCCATCCTTAAATATAGTCTAAAGGATGGGCAAAAATTTTATGTATTTTCTATGTAACTAATCAATGTAATCTGCCGCATTTTCTTTAGTAATAAGTTCGAATGGGATCATATATTCTTTATCTATAGTTTCACCTTTTGCAAGTTTTACACAGATATCAATCGCTGTAGCTCCCTGTTCCGGTCCGTTTTGAAGAATTGAAGCCTCCAGGCGGCCATCTAATACAGCCTGAATATTATCTTCGTTTCCATCCACACCAAGGATAATGATATCTTCTTTCCTACCTGCTGCTTCACACGCTTCTAAAGCTCCCATGGCCATGTCATCATTTTCACAGATAATTGCGTCGATTTCCGGATATTTTACCAGCCAGTCTTCTACTTGTGCCATAGCTTCGTCTCTCTGCCAATTTGCTGTTTTGCATTCTAACAAGTTGTATTTGCTGTCAGCAAGAATGGTATTCTCTAAACCTTCGTATCTGAAAATCTGTGAAGACTGGCCCATAATCCCTTCTAGTATTAATATATTTCCACCATCCGGCATCTGTTCCATAATGAAGTTTCCAAGCATTTCTCCTGCATCAACATCATTAGACCCTACAAAAGAATCATATTCACCGTCATTTGTGTTGGTACATACTTCAACTATAGGAATTCCTGCTGCATTTGCCGCCTCAACAATCGGTATGCATGCGTCTGCATCCTGTGGGCAGAATAATAATACATCAACACCCTTTGAGATAAAGTCTTCTGCCTGGCTTAACTGTGTATTTAAGTCCATCTGTGCATCTGCTACCTGAAGTTCAACAAATTCATAATTATCAACTTGTGAATCAATACCGCTTTTTAAGAATTGCATATAGGTATCAGATAGTGTCTTAACAGAATAGCCAATAACAATTTTTTCTTCCCCCGCTGCGTTATCATCTGTTGTCGTACTGCTAGCATTGCCTGATGTAGTATTAGCTGCATCATCTTTCGTATCACTTTCGCCGTTTGACCCACAACCGGTTAACATCACCGCTATTATGGAAATCACCATAAGCATTGATAACACTTTTCTCTTCATTTTCTTCTTCTCCTTTATGTTTTTAAAATATATAATATACTATCAAGTATTTGATAGACATTATCTTTGTCCTATAGTATACCTGTCTTTATTTTGCCTGCCGGCTTCTTGCATCTAAAGCAACTGCTACGATAATAATGATACCCTGGAATACCATCTGGAAATAGCTTGATACACCTAACATATTTAATGAATTGTTGATTAATCCCAATGTCATAATACCGAGTACAGTTCCAAGCGTTGTACAAAGTCCGCCACTCATGCTGGCACCGCCGATGACTACTGCAGAAATAGCATCCAGTTCATAACCGCTGCCCAAAGATGGATTCCCGGCATTAATACGTGAGCCTAATATAATCCCTCCCAATGCTGCCATAAATCCACACATTGTGTATACAATTATTTTCATTTTCTTTACGTTAATCCCTGCAGTAATTGCTGCATTTTCATTACCGCCGGTTGCTAATACATTTCTTCCAAATTTTGTCCAGTTTAAGATAAAATAAAATATAACAATAGCCACGACTAGCATAATTGCCGGAATCGGAATAGACAGCCCCGTAACCGTCCCCTGCCCAATCACTTTATAAGTTGCTGATTTTAATACATAGGGCTGCCCATTACAATACAGATATCCCAACCCACGAAACATTGTCATGGTTCCCATGGTTACAATGAATGGCGGAATTTTTAAATATGCAATACACAGGCCGTTAAATGCCCCACATAAAATACCTGCTGCTAATGCAGCTAGTACCGCATATACCGTGAACATCTGATTATCCGGATTCATAGTTAAAACGCTTCCCGCAACCAGCGTTGCTACAGCTACGATAGATCCGACTGAAAGATCGATTCCTCCAATCATTATTACAAAGGCCATGCCCAGTGCAATCATTCCATTCATAGATACCTGCTTTAAAATGTTCAACATATTTGCAGAAGTCCGAAATGCCGGCTGAACAATACACATAATCAAAATAAATACAATAATAATTATCATCAGTCCATAACGAGTCATAAAACTTTTTAAATTAATGCTTTCTTTTTCTACCCCTTCTGTTCTGACTTTCTTTATATTATTCATCTTCTATCCCTCCGATTGCCACACTTAACACTTTTTCTTGTGTAATTTCTTTGTCTAAAATTTCTTGTCTATTAAATTCGCCCTTGATTTTGCCATTCCCCATGACAATCAGTCTGTCACACATGGACATTACCTCAGGCAATTCAGATGAAATTAATATAATTGCCATACCTTCTGCCGCAAGCTTGCACATTAAAGTATAAATCTCAGCCTTTGCCCCAACATCAATTCCTCTGGTTGGTTCATCTAGTATTAAGATTTTCGGCTTTGCCATCATCCATTTTGCGAGAATAACCTTCTGCTGATTTCCACCACTTAAGCTTCCCACTAGAGTTCTTGGCGTAGGAGTTTTTACATTCAGTTTTTTTATATATTCAACACACCTTGATATCTCTGAACGCTTCTTTAAAATCAAGCCTTTATTCATCTTTGGAAGCGTCGGCAGAGATATATTCTCTAATACGGAACGTACAAGTACTAATCCATTTCCTTTTCTGTCTTCTGTAACAAATCCGATTCCGTGTCTTATGGCATCCTTTGGACATTTTATCGTCACCGGTTTTCCTTCTATAGTAATTTCTCCCGAAGTCAACTTCTCAATCCCAAAGATTGCATTCATCACCTCACTTCTACCAGCTCCTATCAATCCTGCAAATCCCAGGATTTCTCCTTTCTTAAGTTCAAAAGAAATATCTTTAAATTTACCAGTTCTTGTCAAATTCTTTACTTCCAGGATTTTATCTTTAATCTCTACTTCAACTTTAGGGAAAATATCTTCAACTGATCTTCCTACCATCATGGAAATCAATTCATCTTGGTTTACATCTTCCACAATTCTAGTTCCTATGTACTGTCCATCCCGAAAAATCGTTGCCCGGTCTGCAATTTCAAATATTTCCTCCATACGATGGGATATATATATTATCGAAACTCCCCGTTCTTTTAAATTAGCAATCGTTCTGAATAATATTCGAACTTCTTCATCTGTTAAGGAAGATGTGGGTTCATCCATAATAACTACCTTTGTTCTGTATGTGGCGGCTCTTATAATTTCCAGCATCTGCATTTGTGCAATATTCAGTTCCCTTACCTTACCAGTTGTTTTTACATTCAGCTCATACTCATTTAAGTACTCCGCTGCTTTCACATTCATTTTCTTTTTATCAAGAATACCATTTTTCTTGGGTTCCCGCCCTACAAACAAGTTCTCAGCAACTGTCATATCTTTTAACGGGCTTAACTCCTGATGAATCATGGAGATTCCTAATTTTAATGCTTCTGATGAACTTTTTATTTTAATCTCTTCACCAAAATAGATAATCTTACCTTCATCCGGGAAATACTGTCCACTTAGTATTTTCATCAAAGTAGATTTACCTGCTCCGTTCTCTCCTAACAACGCATGTACTTCACCCGGCTTTATCTGGAGCCGTGCATTATCCAGTGCCTTAACTCCCGGGAAATATTTGTCAATTTCCAACATCTCTAAGCAATATTCTGCTTTTTTCTTGCTTGTTTCTACTTCCATTTTAATACAGCCTCCTCGATGTCATTCAAACTCCATTTTACTGCTGCGATAACACCTTTTGATGAACTATACAATAAATTCTTTTTTGTTATTTACTTTCTTATCTGTTCTAACTACAATCATTTTAACATTTGTCATAACATTTGTCAATATCACTTGGCGTATTTTTTTTGCCCATGAAATTTGTGCATTTTTATTTCACGCAAATCTCACAGGCAAAAGGATTTTTTCATTATCCACCAATCAAAATCTTCAGACTTTTGGTTAATAATTTTCTCTCTATTTCCTTTATATATACCTCCGGAACTGTTCCGTTTTCTATACTTACAGGCCGTCCTAAAGCTTCGTATTTAGGCTCTCCATACTGATGGAACGGTAAAATATGAATTTCCTTAACTCCTATACTTTTTGCAAACTCCGCAGTATTATCCAAATTTTCCCAACTATCATTCATATTATGTATCAAAGGGACACGGATGATGAGCGGAATACCTTTTTCCTTGATTCTTACCAAATTGTCCAATATCTGTTCGTTTCCCACTCCTGTATAAACTTCATGTATCCCAGAGTCCATATGCTTAACATCATACAAAATCTGATTGCAATGAGATGCTACTGTCTCCAAATGCTCAAAGGGGGCAAACCCTGTCGTTTCCATGGCCGTATCGATACAATTCTCCTGAAAACATTCCATCAGTTTAGCAACGAATTTCCATTGCATCAGAGGTTCTCCACCGGAAACGGTGACACCTCCCAGGGAGGCCGTATAAAACATGGCATCTTTATTAACAAGCTTAATAACTTCATCGACAGTATATTTTCTGCCTACCGACTTCAAGGCCTGAGTAGGGCAAACATCAACACAGCACATGTGATGGATACATTCTGTTTGTCTTAACATATTATTTCCAATTTTTTT
>Ga0154000_1000087_pt1 | contig 28053 bp, 30 predicted proteins | sample TSNC084MetaG_FD_104674 | JGI IMG/M metagenome (GOLD analysis project Ga0154000, IMG submission 104674) | Attine ant fungus gardens microbial communities from North Carolina, USA - TSNC084 MetaG | ecosystem: Host-associated > Fungi > Mycelium > Unclassified | place: USA: North Carolina, Lumber... | reverse complement strand
TGTCAGTATTACCATAAATTCCTCGTATGTAGACATAAGGCATCACCCTTTCTGCAAGACTCAGAGAGGGTAGCAAGCCGCTTCCGGCTGCCCTGTTAAGGACATTATGTTGTCATGGTGCTTGTTGTAAGGTGTTTATTTCTCGTCTCTTATATCGTTAGATTCTAATACAATACTCTGTCTTTCGTCAAGCACAAATTCTAGCAAACAGTTTAGAAAGTCAGCGAGTTCAGATTGTTTCTTCCCTCGTGTCGGCCGCTCTGGTGCTGGTAACATTGGGGCGGTTTTGTTTTATAACGTACAAGACCCCGTATCTCTACGAGGTCTCACATAATAACTTCTGTCTTCTTTAATGCCCTAAAGGCCCTGTTGCATAAATTATTATATATTATGTTATGCTCATAGTCTATAATTATAGTTTTATTAATATCCTACAGGAGTAGGGACATGGCGCGACGATCCGAACGAGAAGAGTACCTTTCAAAAATTCATGCAGATTTGGAAAAAATCAAGGATCTGAACTTGCTTATTATACTTATGTTTGACATTGAGAATGAAGTGAGAAAAGGGGAGGCAATCGGGACATGAAAAGAAGGTCAGTGTTAGCGAAGGTTCAGGAAGGTCAGTGCAGTATAAATGGGCGATATGCCATGAATGCGGTCGATCTGGTGGAAGTGAATAGAAGCGTGTCTGATCCGATGGAAAGCATATATACCGGTTTCTGCTATGGCTATCTGCAGGGGCAGAAGGCGCTTAGGCGTGAAATGGAGACAAAGCCAACTGATCTACCGAAGTGTCGGAGCGAGTGGCGTCAGGCCATCTATTATGAGTTGTGTCATACAAAGTGTAATTATGTCCTTCGTGACCTTCGAGTCATTGCAGATCTATTCCGGAGGAGTACAGACAATATATCGTATCATACTCTTACGGATATTGAGAGGGAAAAGGTTTATATCATGCAGGATTTACTACGATGCGAGGACATGCGATGCCTGGAATTTATTTGGAGTTTCATGCGGAGAATGATGGAGCGGCGTGAGATGAAATCTAAGATGTTGTCGGTGGCAGGGGATGGGGTTTGAACGCTGGTTAAGCCGGAGGGGTGGTCAAGGATTTAAGGCTGCCCCTTGCGACATCACGGATCATGGCAGCAGAATAGCAGGCGAAAACCATGAAGCAGGAGCAAAGCCCGAATAAAGCACGGGGAAATTTAATACCAAACAGCGATCGAAGCCCGGAGCAACTACGGGAGATGGGACGGAAGGGCGGCATTAAGAGCGGGGAGGCCAGACGGAGGAAAAGAGACCTTTTAAAGGCCTTCCGGATCTATATGGATGTTACAAAGGATATGGACGAAAAACAGATAGAAAGGCTCCATAGTGTGCTTGCCAGGTTAGGGAAGCAGTGAGGAAGCCGAGAGAAGGTTGGAGTTGCCGGCTTTATCATGTTTTAATATTCCTGTAGCTGCCAGATTCGCTGGGAATTTTTTTGTGTAATACGCGCTAATTATTGACAGATACAGAGGGCTGCTATAGCATAGAGAAAAATGGGAATAGGTGAAGAACATATGGACTATCAGAAAATTGAAAAAAAGATTCTTATGAATAATGGAAGAAAGACTGACTTATGCTTTTGGCGTTATGGTGAAAATGGACTTTGTGATGAAATCATTTGCTATGTGGAAACCTTAACAAGGCAATGCCAAGAAGAATATAAGGGTATTTCAATATCCAAAGTTCGTGATTTTTATGATGCAGATTATGGAGCGAATAGCGTACAGGGAAATTTTTTAATTGACCCACGTGGAAAAAAATATACAGAAATGGGAGCGGTAGCAAGATATAATAATGTCTCTAGGGAAATCCACATAAACCATATACAGGCAAAAGAATTTGGGCTGAGGGAAAATAAAAAAAACATAGCGTTTAAAGATGCTTATCTCAAGTTGAGATGTGAAATCAATGATTTACTTATATCTTTAAAAAGGCAAGAGGATTCGCTCTCTATGTCAATTATAAACCAGGACATGGCAAGTATTTTAATTATACTTGATGTTTTTGCAATAAGGTACTGGGAACAAGAGATGACTATTAGTAGAGTGATTTATCATGAGTTTGGACATGCTTTAGATTTTCGGTATAGTATCTCCGCGAGGCTCAATGTTTTGGATATATATAAAAAATGCGCAGATGCTGTGAGGATGTTTGATAATAAATTAAGCGCGGGTGTTTTAGATGATACCCTGAGGCATTTATATGAAGCAATAATGCAGTTAACCCCTAACTTGTGTGTACATCAATCACATTTATTTAAAAATACTCATGAACTCATTGCCGAATGTTTTGCATTTTATAAATTTGTGGGTAAGGTGGGGTTGGCAAATTCTATTGTAGGAATTATAAACAGTGCGGTAATATAAAGGAGAGGATTTTTAGTACACTCCTTTATATGGCTTGTTTTTAGATATCCTCTCTAGCAGATATTTTCCCGGGGTAATGTTAATAGTGTCGGCTGAAATTGGTGTTTATTGATACGAATAAGCACCAAAAATCAAGCAAAGATAAAAAAAGAGGATGATCACAGGAGAAGCTTAATCGCTTCTCTTTCTTTTTGCAGAAATAAACACCAAATAAACACCAAAGAGCCTAAATCCCTCCCTTTTCAGCCATGCGTTTCACCCAACAAAAAAGCCTGAACCCACGCATCCACGCGATTCAGGCTTCAAGCTTCCAGCCGGATTTGAACCGGCGACCTACGCATTACGAATGCGTCGCTCTACCAGCTGAGCCATGGAAGCTTCTTCTGTTGCCGTTATACGGCAAAACTTATAATACGATAAAACAGCGTATTTGTCAACTCCTTTTTCTGTTTTACACGCAGCGGCAAAATATATAAAATATATAAAAAATATAAAAATTGTATTGCAGAAGCCATTGACAGAATAATAATCAAAAGTTATAATAAACGAAATTAAATATGCATCAAGGTTATACTTTGAGAGAGGAGAATGTATGAAGAAGATTGTCTCTTGGCTGGATGACAACCTGGAAGAAACCATTCTGGTAGCGTTGCTGCTGGCGATGTCCTGTATTATGATGATGCAAATCGTCGTTCGCTATGTGTTTTCAGCGCCGATGTCATGGCCGGAGGAATTCTGCCGGTACTGCTTTGTGTATTCCGGTATGCTGAGTGCAGGCTACTGCATTCGGAAGAAGGTAGGGATTCGGGTGGACTTACTAGTGAATTTTATGCCAAGGCCCATACAGATTATCCTGGATTATTTCAGCAAGCTGACTTTGCTGGCACTCTATGGTTATCTGTTCTACAGTTCCTTCGGGCTGATTTCTATAACGACCACGGTCAGCTCAGCTATGCAGCTTCCTATAAAGTTTGTATATATGGCTTTCCCCATCGGGTTTGGCCTGGGAACGATCCGGGAGATCCAGGACATTGTGTTGTATACCAAATCTTTGTTTGCGGTGAAAGGAGATAAGGAGACATGTTAGGTGTTGTATTCTTTATGTTTGTGATACTGCTGTTTCTGGGAATTCCCATTGCAGCAGCCATGATGGTTCCGACATTGCTCCCGTGGCTGTTAGACTCCGGTTTTACAGGAAATATCAATTTTATTTTACGTGCGATTGCTTCCGGTCTGGATCAGGTATCGATTTTGGCGATTCCATTGTTTATGTTGTCCGGTGCGGTAATGGCTAAGGGTGGTATTTCCAAGAAGCTCTTTGACATTTTTGCTTTGTTTATTGGTAAAGTACGGGCCGGTATGCCTTGCGCGGTGGTAATCACCTGTTTGTTCTATGGTGCTATTTCTGGTTCCGGGCCTGCTACGGTGGCAGCAGTAGGAGCTATGTGTATTCCGGTTCTGCTGGAGTTGGGATATGATAAGATCTTTGCGGCGGCAATCGTCGCGACGGCCGGCGGTCTGGGAGTGATTATTCCTCCGAGTATTCCGTTTATTATGTACGGCGTTACGACCGGCGAGTCCGTAGGTTCCCTCTTCATCGCCGGTATTATCCCTGGTATCCTGATTGCTTTCTGCCTGATGATATACTGCTGGATTTATTGCAAGCGGCATGGTGAGGATGTGGAGAAGATCGCGGCAAATCACGATGCGCTAAAGGCTAAGGGCTACTTTGGTGTACTGAAGGAAGGTTTCTGGGCACTGTTAACTCCCGTTATCATTCTGGGCGGTATCTACAGCGGTATCGTTACCCCTACGGAAGCAGCCTGCGTATCGGTGTTTTATGCAGTCTTTGTCAGTGTGGTGATTTACAAAACCATGCGGCTGCGGGATATTTTCGACCACTTAAAATCTGCTGTCAGAAGCTATGCGCCGATCTGTCTGCTGATTGCATTTGCGATTGCTTTTGGACGTATTCTGGTACTGCTGAAGGCGCCGGCACTGATTTCTGATTTTATCACGATGACTTTTGCTACTAAGTATAGCTTCCTGATTGCCTTGAACATAGTACTGCTGCTGATGGGAATGTTTATGGATACGGCTTCCGCTATCGCAATCCTGGGTCCGATCCTGTTGCAGACGGCCACTGCTATGGGTATTAACGGTATTCACTTTGGTGTAATTCTGGTGACGAACCTGGCAGTTGGCCTGGTGAGCCCACCGATTGGCGTTAACCTATTTGTGGCGGCCCCGCTAATCGGGGAATCTTCCATTACCGTCGGAAAAAAGGCGTTGCCCTTTATCGGCTTCTTCCTGGTAGCATTGGCACTGATCACTTTTATTCCGGCAGTTTCCCTGGTATTACTGGGGCTGTAAATAACTTCATTAAAAGAGAGGAAATGAATATGAAGAGAAAGCTTGTCGCAGCAATGATGTCCGCAATTATGGTTGCCTCTATGGCTGCCTGCGGCGGAACGAGCAATGAAACCACTGCAGCAACGTCTGCAGCACAGACTACGGAGGCACAAACCACAGCGGCAGTTGGCAATGAAACCACTGCTGCCCAGACTTCCGCAGGCGGAAATGGCGGCGTAGAAGTGACCAGCACCGACAAGGTAAATATTGTATGGTCTCACAATGCGGCAGAATCCACCTCCGGACATCAGATGGCCTTGAAGTTTAAGGAACTGACAGAAGAGAGAAGCAACGGCAATATTACAGTAGACATTTTTCCCAATGGCGAGCTGGGTACCGTTCCGGAGAACGATCAGGCTCTTAGAGAAGGAACCGTACACATTAACAGTGGTACTTCCGGTGGTCTGGTAGATATGTCCTTATCCTATTTTGACGCGCCGAACCTGGTAACGAATGAAGAACAGTTTCTGGAGATTTTTGGACGTAACACAGAGATGAGAGCAGAGACAGAGAGCCGTTATGAGGCACTGGGCATGAAGGTTCTGTCTTTTGTTCCCATTGGATTCCGTGTAACCAGCTCCAACAAGGAAGTGCGTTCCTACGATGATCTGAAGGGTCTGAATATCCGTACGCTGGAGAATCCGGTTCCGATTGCTTACTGGAGTGCATGGGGCGCAAACCCGACTCCGATTTCTTTCTCTGAGCTGTACATTGCCCTGCAGCAGGGACTGGTAGAGGCACAGGAAAACACCTATGATACCATCGTCGCTTCCAAGCTGTATGAGCAGCAGAAATACATCATCAATACGAATCATGTGGTTATGATTGGCGGTGTATATATGAACCTGGAATTCTTTAACAGCCTGCCTGCAGATTACCAGGCACTGCTCATGGATATCTGGGAGAACGATCTGGATGACCTGCAGTACCAGATGGCACAGGAATCGAATGCAGCCGCGCTGAAGACTATGACCGATGCCGGTCTGGAAGTCATTGACCTGCCGGAATCCGATCTACTGAAGATGAGAGAAGAGGGTAAGCCTGCTTATGATCTGATTCGTCAGTCTGTTGGCGATGAGCTTATGGATAAGTTAGAAGCTGCATTAGGGCAATAAGGAATAATAATTTAATACAATGATTAGAGCGTCAAATGGGAGGCATGTATGAAACTCAATTTGCACCCGCATTATCAAATTTTTAAAAATGCGGATATGAAACAGGCACAGGCAATTCTGCGCCGTTATGAGAAGCCGGAAGGAATGAAGTTTACAGACCTTACGGTTCCTGGAATCAATCAGGCTCCGGATATCGAAATCCGTATTTTCCAGCCGGAGGGAGCCGGTGAGAATCTTCCGGTGATCATGGATATTCACGGCGGCGGCTTCATGGGTGGGGATTATACCATGGATTGCAACCGTGCTACCTACCTGGCCATGAAGATACCGGCAATTGTTGTAGCATTGAATTACCGGCTGTCGCCCGAGAACATTTTCCCGGCGGCACTGGAGGACTGCTATGCTGTATGGAACTGGATTTATGACCATGCCGTTGAGTTCGGCGGTGACCGTGAACGAATGGGACTGTTCGGTACCAGTGCAGGAGGCAACCTTTGCGCGGGCCTGGCCTTCTACATACGGGATAAGGGCGGTCCTGCCATCCGGCTGAATGCATTAAACGTTCCGGCAGTAGGTCTGGGACCCTCTTTGTCCGCGGAACAGATGCGCTATGATGCGCCGGTGCTGAGCGGGGACGATCTGGCCTTTGCATTCAAGCAGTACCTGGGCGGCTTTGACGGATCTAAGCCTTCCTACTATGCAGTTCCCAATTATGCGATTGACTACTCGAATCTGCCCCCCACCTTGGTTATCGTGGGAGAGTATGATCCTCTTCGGGACTATGGTTTGGAGTATGCACGGAATCTGATGCGGGATGCGGTGCCTTGTGAGCTGTATATGATGCCCCGGGTAGGCCATGGCTTTGACGGTGTGAATGATGCCCCGATGACCAAATGGATCCGTGATGGACTGGTTATGTCCTTCCAAAGAGAGTTTGGCATGTTAGAAGAAATGTAATTACACATGCATTATAGAAAGGGCAGCCGGAAAATCGATTGCTCTACCGAATCGGGGCGTCATCACTCGCAAGAGTGGTGACGCCCCGATTCGGTCAGGCCTATTGTGCGCCTGCACTCTGAAGCAATGCTATATAATCCTCTTCAGAATGCAGTAGCCATAGCGGCGCGGCAATCATTTGAACCAAAGCCTTTCTTGCCATTTGGTAATCGCACTTTATGATACCTTCATAGACAGTTTCATGTGTACTGGCATAGGGGATTTCACTAAGCATGGCCATGCGGGTATCAGCTTCAGTGCGGGTTTCTTCATTAATGTATAAGGAAAAATTGCTCCGATATGATTCTGTAAGGAAGCTGTGGCACATTTCATATGTGGCTTCATAAAGCGAATTTCCTGAAATCGTACAGATATACCGGTGAAAGTCAAAATCGGCCTTAATAAACGCCTCCTCGTCACCAGCCTTCTCTGCGAGGTTGATCTTGTCCAGGAGCTCTCTGAGCACTAGCCTCTCCTTGTCTGCCACGCGTTCAATCGCAAGACGCAGGGTTTCAGATTCCAGTAAAATGCGGAAGTCAATAATATCCTGCAAGCTCTTGGGGCGGAATATAAAGGCCGACATCTCCCTGAAAAATTCTCCAAGTGAAAAATCTCGGACATAGGTGCCGTCACCCCGGCGGACTTCAAGAAGTCCCATGTTCTGCAGCCGCTGCAGTGCGGCCCGTGTAGATATTCGGCTGACGCCAAACTGCTCGGCCAGCTCGGTCTCAGAAGGGATTTTTTCCCCGATGGACCATTCACCTGTAATAATCAGTTGTTTTAAAGTGTCATATATCTCATCCGCTATTTTTTTCTTACGCAATTTGCGAAACTCCGGTCGTCTCTCCATTTGATTATCCTTTCAATCCGTAAGTATCAGGGGTCAAAATACCTTTTGACCCCCACATCATTCTATATTATCATACAAAAAAAAGCAACATTTATAATAAGTTATCAATTCATTTGTAATAAGTTTTCAATTCATATTGACAAAGACATAGAATTTCGTTATAATTTATTATATGTAATACGTAATACGTATTACATATAATCACACTTAAAAAGGAGGCACACCATGAAAATCGAGAGAATTGAGGTCATGAGATGGGAAAACGTAGCCAATAAACCGGTGGGATGCCGCATTTACACGGATGAGGGAATCTACGGTGACGGCGAGGCTGCATTGGCGTACGGTAACGCAAGCAATGCTGCGTACGGAATATTACTTGATTTTGCGCCGCTCATAATTGGGATGGATCCCTTTGATACGGAGGTGATTTGGGAGAAGCTTTTCAAAGAGACGTTTTGGGGGCAAAACGGAGGTCCTGTCACTTATGCAGGTATTAGTGCCATAGACCTGGCCCTCTGGGATATTAAGGGTAAGGCGCTCAATCTCCCCGTATATAAACTGCTCGGGGGAAAGCAGCGCGAAAAACTGCGCGTATATGCGTCGCAGCTGCAATTTGGTTGGAGTGACCTCACCACAAAGGACTGGAAGCTACCAAAAGCGCCGGAGGATTATGCCCGGGCGGTGCGCCTCGCGGTCGATGAGGGATATGACGCAGTAAAAATTGACTTCTTCACCTATGATGCCGACGGCAGGCCCTTTACCCATGACGAGAGAACAGGGCTTCTGAAACCCTATTACCTGAGACTTATTGAATCAAGGATGGAGGCGATCCGCGGAGAGGTCGGTTATGATGTGGACATTATCATGGAAAACCATAGCTATACCGACACGGCCTCCGCTATTCAGCTGGCCGAAGTCGCCGAAAAATATAAGATTTTCTGTTTTGAAGAGCCTAACACGCCTTTCCCAAAGACCAATGAGAAGTTAAGCAGATATACCAAGCTGCCCATAGCGCAAGGGGAAAGGTTATACGGCAGATGGCAGTATGCTCCATTTTTTGAAAACGGTTCACTGCTGCTGATCCAGCCGGATTTAGGTAACTGCGGCGGGCTTACGGAGGGTAAGAAAATCTGCGACATGGCATATACCTATGACGTTGGCGTCCAATGCCACATTTGTTCCTCGCCGCTCTCAATCATGCCGGCACTGCATCTTGAATCGGTAATTCCTAATTTTGTCATTCATGAGCACCATATGGTTTTCCTTGAACCGGAGAATATCAAAATGGTTAAATACAATTATCAGCCGGTAAACGGCTATTATACCGTACCTGACTTGCCGGGGATGGGAAACGAATGGTCAGAACACGCGCTGAATACATGTAAACAGAAGGAGGTCTTTGAGAGTCAGGCTGCTCTATGTCCGAGCAAAACGATTGGAGGGTACGATTATGTCAATAAAGATTCTTGACGCGCCTGAACCATCTCCCGGGCCGCTAGGCAGAACTGAATTATACACGCTCGGCATGGGCCAGGTAATTGGAGCGGGCATTATCACGCTGATTGGTTACGGAATTGCATATACGGGTAATTCTGCGGTGCTCGCAATCGTTGTGGCGGTTATCTTGGGACTTATTTATAATTTGCCCCTCGCACTCTGCAGCTCAGCCTTCCGCATGGGCGGCGGTTATCCCGCGCTGTCGGCCAATCTCCTAAATCCGGTTATAACAGGTGTGACGTCTTTGGTCGGCTTGGTTGGCCTGACCACCCTCGCCACATTCGGAACCTCGTTCGGAATCTACCTGAATCAGTTGTTCCCGGCTATTTCCATTAAACTCGGAGCTGTCATATGCTTTGTTTTTATCTACGCAGTCAACATGCTTGGTATCAAATCCATGGCAAAAGCAGGGAAGTATATGGGATATATTCTGATCGTCATGCTGCTGGCTTTCGTTGTCGTCGGTTTAACGACGAAAATGGTTTCATGGGACGCTTTAAACCCCGGTTCGCAAGGATTCTTCATGAACGGCAGCAGTGGATTCATTGGCGCCGTCGCTTTATTTATGTACATGTCCTATGGATACAATTTGGTAATTAATTTCGGGGTCACCGCGAAAGACGCTAAAAAGGATACTCCCTGGACTATGGTAGCATGCGGCTTAAGTCTGATTTTGGTGTATGGAGGTATCGCCTTAGTCAACACCGGTGTTATGCCAATCGCCGAAGCAATGGGGATGCCGCTTTCCGTCGCGGCAAAAATCGTATTACCCGGAGTCTTTTATATCCTGTTTATGTTTGGCGGCCCGTTGTGCGCTATTTTGACCACGCTTAACTCAACTTTTGCATCTGTGCCGCCTGGAATGGATATGACGGTAAAGGACGGCTGGCTGCCAAAATGGCTTGTGAAGAAAAACCGGTTCGGCGCCCAGTATATCGTGCTTACCATGTTGTTCGTGATTGGGATTATCCCGGTTCTGTTTGGTCTGGAAATCACAACACTAACCAATATGGCTATGTTGATCTCCTTTGTAACCATGCTGATTCCATTCTACTGTTTACTAATTATGCCGAAAAAGTGCCCCACCGTTTGGAAAGCAGCTAAATGGCATCTTCCCAATTGGCTGTACTACATAATTTGGGCTCTGTCTTTTGTCATAAACCTGGTGTTTTTCGGGTATTTTCCACTCATGAACCTTCCTCTGCCGGTTATTATAACCGTCGCTGTTTTATTTGTGGTTATTGGCGCTTACGCGATAGCCCGCTCCCGTAAAGCGGATGCGGTCGTATACAAACGTTTATGGTCAGGGCTTAAACATGATGAGATCGACGATATAATTGCCAATCAAGGGAGTCGGGTAAGTTCCAGTCAATAGTTTCCTAAAGCCCATTTGGGCAAGAAAGGGGCTATCAGGGAATTGATAACTCTAAAGAATCGGGGCGTCATCATTTTCGAGTGTGATGGCCCCCCGTTTCTTTTAACATCCTGAACGCAGTGAAGCGATTGCAAGCCACTGGTCTAGCGTGTCCAGGATCCGGTGGCAGGTAGCTTCCGTTTTAAATATGGGATCGCTGTGCCCTGCACCGGTAATGAATTCTGTCTGAATCTTATCTTTACCGGCGAGTTCTTCGTATTTCTCAGCAAAACGCCGGCTTTGCGTAATCGGTACGACGTCGTCAATGCTTCCATGCTGCAGGTACAGGTAAGGAGCGTCCGGATTGATATAAGTAAGGGGAGACGCCTTACGGGCCAGTGCAGGATTCTGCGAAGTATCCTCACCCAGGAATACACTCTCCATGCTGTCTGCATTATCCGCCGGAAAGGGAGAGGAAATACCCAGCTCCTGAAACTGTGAGGCAGACACCCCCAGTTCCGAGGGGGGATAGGCAGCAACGACCACCGGAACCTGACAGGAAATCCCTGGATATCCCAGCACCGGATCGTCAAATTCCGGTATCCCGCAGGTAAGTGCAGCCATTAGAGAGAGATGGGCGCCGGAGGAGGCACTCCAAAGAGCAATCCGGTTCGGGTCCAGATGGTAGGCCTCTGCATTGGCTCGCAGATAGCGGATTGCCGTTTTTACCTCCCGGACCTGGTAAGGAAATTTCTGGTATCGGCTGCTGGTGCAAGCAATGCTGGCAAAGACATAGCCTCTCTGGACGGCTGTATGCAGCGTTCTTTTTAGATGAGCAGAGGTAGGAATTCCGAAATACCAGCCGCCGCCGCATACATTTAAGATTACCGGGCGGGGTTCTGCGGACTCATCCGGAAAATACAAATCCATCTTGGGAGTATTCTCTTGTGAGTCACAAAAGGATAAGTCCTGTATGGTGTGGAGCAGATCGCTGACATCCAGGCGATCCGGAGGTTGGGTTCTTAAAATGTAATCATTCATGGTAATAGCCCTGTGTCTCCTTTTGGTAATTTTCCTTAAAGAGTTGAATAAAGTCTTTCATACTGGGAGGCAGATACGCCCCCTTGCGGGTGAAAAGACCAAATTCATATTGCGTATTGGGAGCGTCCAGCGACAGGTAACGGATATTTTTAGATCCGCGGATATAAGCGAGCAGAACCTCCGGTGTAAAAGTACATCCCAGGTTACTGGCCACGGCTTCCAAAGCACTGTCCAAAGTACGGGCCTGCATGGAGACTGTATAGTGGATCCGGTTGTCCTCTAAGATGGAATCGGTAAATTGCCGGATCCGATGGCCCGCACCCAGAATCACCATGCTTTGGCCTTCCAGCTGCTGCATCGTAATAACCGGATATTTAAAGTCCTTTTTCTTTGCGGCTTCTTGCAGAAGCGGGCTGGAGCTGTGTACTGCCAGTACGTATTCCTCATCCGCAATTTTCTCAAAGACAAATTCGTCTTTACTTCGTGTAGTGTTTACAGCGATGATATCCAGAGAAAGATTCTCTAACATTTCCTCCAGCGTATTGCTGTCGTTCTCGTTTAAAACAATATCCACAGAAGGATAAAGCTGTTTAAATTTAGGAATAACAGAGAAAATCGTATAGGGCCGGCGAATGCTGGGAACGCCGATGCGCACCCGTCCTTTGTCGGCCCTGGCAATATCCTGGATAGTGGTCAGCATTTGGTTCTGCAGAGCTAATATCTGCTTAACATTTTCCACATAATACTCTCCAGCATAGGTCAGCACCATCCTGGCATCAATTTTCTGGAACAGCTTCGTTCCGACAGCGGCTTCCTCTCGCTGAAGAAAACGGCTGAGAGCCGGCTGCGATACGCCTAATTGGATGGCTGCCTTGGACAGCGTGCCGGCCTGGGAAATTGCCAGAACATATTCGTATTCACGGTCATACATAGGATGAATCTCCTTGGTCAAATCGGTTAGTGGTTAATTCCTTTTTATATAAGGAAAAAGTGCATTCCATATTGCTTTATCATACCAAAAACTCACCAAAAAAGCAACGGGAATGCGGATAGAGCCGCCTTACCGAAGGGTAAGCGGAGCCAGCGGATCGATTTGTGTTGACAAGGGGGTTGTCTTTATACTAAAATTTGGAAGAGGGGTGGATCCACCCCTCTTTCAAAGTGTGAGAGGAGAAAAGATGAATCGTTATTGCGAAAAGTGTGGAAAACCACTAGAGGAAAATGAAGTATGTGGATGTGAAACGGCGGAAGAAAAGGAGAAACGGAATTACAGCGCAGAGTCCAAGGAGGCCTTTCAAAAGGTACAGGGGGCGGCGAAAAATGTGTTTGCGGAGATTCTTCCAACACTGAGGGCGCCCTTTAGCCATTCCAGGAAAATGATGGAATCCGGCTCCGGCATTCTGGGCTTCAGCATGATCGGTCTGAAAGCCATTATCGTATTTTTAGTAGGAACGGTTTATTTGCTGGCAGTAAAAAACCAAAGCTATGGGCTTTTGAACTTCTCCATTTGGAAATGGCTGTTGATCTGCATCCTGCTGGTGTTTGGCATGAATTGCTTCTATGCATTTCTGTGGAAGGGCGTATTGCGGGTATTCGGCGACAATATCCCGTTGCATAAGCCTGTAATTGCAACTGGATCGGCAGCATTGTTCGAGGGATTTGGGTGTGGTGCAGGTATTATCCTGATGCTGCTCTTCGGTACATTGGGAGCGCTTTGCATACTGGCAGGAAACGCGTTTGGCGCAGTTATTGTGTATTTGCTGATGGACGATGCCTCTTCCCTGTCCAAGGATCGGAAAATCATGGCATTTGCGATCACACAGCTGGTGTATACAGTGATTGCCTACTTCTTAATCTCACAGTTTGTACTCTCCTCACTTAGTTATGGACTGGGCAGTCTGTTCTAAAGGGAAGGTACGAAATAAAATGCTCCGCCGGGGTTTCGCATAGGTGCGACCCTGGCGGAGCTTTTTTCTTATGATTGAAGTGTTAAGGGCACTATGCTTGCTTCTGATTCGATGATAGTCTGCAGCTATTGAAAAGTCAAAAAACATATATTATACATTTACCAAACCAATCGGTATAATAAGCCTAGGTAAACAAGTCGAAAAGTTTCAAACATATATCAGGAGGAAAGGAGGCAGTACATGAGGAATGAAGAAACGACGCAGGAGCTGGTTCGACAGGTAAGGCATCTGCGTCGGAGCATAGGGGGGCTGCTGGGGGAGCATCACCGGATTACACTGCAGAATCAGCAGACCTATCCATTTAATGATTCTGCCGCAATTATTGCACTGGATCGGATTCATGGAACTAGCGATTACTTTGTCCATGTACAAGTGTTGGAGGCAGTCGGCGGAGGAGCCGGTCAGGTTCTGGTCACGCAGAAAATGCGCAATGGATTCCAGATTGCGTTTACCGGTGCCGCATGTAAGGTGACGATGGATATTTGGATATTGGATCGGGAATAAGGCCGGTCAGGCAGGGAGGTAAGCGATGGTATATTTTCAGATAAAATCAGAAGAACGGAGAGCCGCGGAAGATTATGTAGCCCAGGTATTTGGAGCGGATCTTCGCAAGAAAGAATCCTTCGAAGCAGTGGAGTGTATCGCTGCCAGAACAGCGGAAGCCGAAAGGGAAATAAAACGGAGAGAAGAGAAGCGGAACATATGAAGGTGACAGAAAAAAATCAAGGAAAAAAAATCCCTTATACATTAGATGGGAATGTAATCTGTTTTCAGGACAGCCTCAGTCTGAATCTGGCAGCCTATGAAAAGGAGGATGGCAACTATATCGGGATTTTTGCGGATCGGCAAGGCTGTCTGCTGTGTACGGGAGGCTCCGAATACCGCTATGTGGCGGAAATTATCATTCCTGCCAGAAGATATAGGGCTAACCAGAGGGCGGTCTATGAGGGCGATCTGCCGGTGGTTGTGAAAACGCCGGTACCTTTTGAGGCAGATGCCTGTACACTGGTTCTTTGGGCCATAGAGTGAGGAGGAATGTATGACGAATTTTGATGATTTCAAATTGGCGGTGGAGGCACTGAGCGGCGGCCGCAATACCGTTATTCTGGACGATGTAGGAATGCCATCGGTAATGGTTGCACTGCCGCGGTATGCCAGCTCAGAGCTTAGCCCTGCTTTGTCAGACAGGATTCATCCGGCATTTATCATGGGCGGCCAGGCGCAGGATGTCGTGTATATCAGTAAGTTTCAGAATATTGTTCAGGGCGGCCGGGCCTATAGCCTGCCGTTGCGGGACCCTGCCGGCTGTATTTCTTATGATGGTGCAATCGATGTGTGCCGGGCAAAAGGTGAAGGCTGGGGACTGGTGCCGGCTTCCCTGTGGAGTGCGGTAGCTCTCTGGTGCAAGCAAAACGGCACCCAGCCCCGCGGTAATAACTGGTTTGGGCTGGATGCGATTCATCCCTATGAAAAAGGGATTATAACTTACCGAGAAGATAATCGGGACTGCCGGATTGCTTCCGGTTCCGGGCCGGTGACCTGGAACCATGACGGAACGCCGGACGGAATTGCCGACCTCTATGGAAATGTTTCGGAATGGAACGCCGGAATCCGCCTTGTTCGGGGTGAAATCCAGGTGATCCCAAATGCGGATGCCATGCTGTCTTCGACGGATCTTACCGAGGGCTCTTCCGACTGGAAGGCGATCAAGTCAGACGGAAGTCTGGCGGCGCCCGGCGCTGAGGGAACGATGAAGATGGATTATGAGGATGGGAAATGGAAGATTGCAAAGACGCTGCAGGATGTGGTGGACGATGCAAGAGCCGGTCTGTTTCGTGAAATGACGTATAACCGATTGGAACTTCCGGAAGGCGTTCCTCAGATCCTGAAGGAACTGACGTTGTTTCCGGCGGATACATATGGATATCTTGAGGATTATGTTTATGCAAATAACGATCAGGAAGAAAGAATCTGCCTTCGCGGCGGGAACTGGACAAGTGCCAATCATGCAGGCGTTTTTTACTCAGCGATGGATGCAAGGCGGACTAGAGTACTTCCCCGGCTAGGTTTCCGCTCCGCATATTACGGCAATAGATTCGAATAAATCAGAGGAGAAATGGATATGAGAGAACCGGTAAGAGAGGTCGTTATCGGTACAGTAGGCGCTGGCTATGCCGCCTATGATCCGGCTGATAGCCATTCTGTCTATTCATTAAAAGGGTTAATGCTCGCATTTGGAAGTCCTACACGTTCTTTTTTAATAAAATTAATAAAGGTCCAAATGCTGGGGGCTTGATATTGATTGGTCAGATATGCCATACAGATCACACGTTGATACATCGGGGCGCGAATCGGAATCTGCTTGATGTCAAAGTGATTCAGGGATTCGACTTGGGCTACAAAAGAAACGCCGAAATCCGACTCCACCAGAGCAGCAATTCCCGCCTCATCAGAAGCTTCACAGTATATTTCCGGAACCAAGCCGGCTTCTTTTAAGTAAGTATCTACAGTCTTTTTTAGGCCGGAGGTCTTCATATAGGCGACCTGAGGATAAGGGGACAGCTCCTTTAGCTCAATGCTTTCACGGTTCTCCAGCGGGTGTCCAAAAGGGACAATGGCCACAAATTTCTGATAGAGAATCGGATAGAAGGTGATCTGTGGCTCGTCCGGCACATAGGGGCAGAAAATCACATCGTATCTCTGATCCTTTAAACCCTGAATTAGTGGAAAGGTAGAACCTTCGTTAAAGTTAAAAGTAATTTTTGAATTATTCTCCTTCTTCAAAAAATTCCGGACGTTCCAGGGGATAAAACGGCGTGTGAGGGTAGAAATATAACCGATGTCAATATGTCCCAAGGAGACACTGGAAAGCCGCTTTATCTGCTCGGTACAGGCATCCAGCTGCTTTAAAATATCTTCGATCTGATCCTGGTATATTTTTCCGTATTTGGTAAGCTCAATGCCACGCCCTTCTCGGTTAAATAAAAAGATACCCAGTTCCTTCTCCAGATTCGACATGGCAATACTGAGGGTAGGCTGGGAAATATTGAGATCCTGTGCCGCTTGCCGAAAGTTTAGATGTCTGGCGATGCTTCGGAAATAATACAGCTGGTTTAACGTCACGGGCTCTCCTTTCGTACGCTTAATGTATAAATTGTATCAAAGAATAGCGGGGATTTCAAGAGAAAACAATAGATGTGAGCTATCAAATATATAAGAAAATGCTTCCGGATTTTAGATAATCCTTTGATCCGGAAGCACGAAGATTAGCCAAACTTTTTCTCGATCAGATTGATAAGCTTATACAGAAATGCCGACCCAATACAAAGAATCACAATGGACAGCATAACGTAATCAAGTTTAAATACCTGGGAGTTCAAATCAAAACGATAAGAAAATCTAGAAAGTTGTGGGAGAGTAAGAAATATCTGCTCTCTTTTTTTAAACAAAAAAAGGAACCGCCGGGCAGCTGTTCACTTTTTTTACAACTGCAATGCTCATAGAAATATTCCTCAACTTATGTGGGCACTGTTACGTGATGAGCATCTTTAATAAGTGTGATCATGTATTCAGCAAATGGGGATATCCATTTGCTCTTGTGACACAATACTTGAGAATAAAAATACTGATCTTCAATATCCGCATGAATATAAGATAAAATTCCTTGAGAAATGTAAGAGGCAACAGAGTATTCAGGCAAAAAAGTAATACCTTCAGTATGTGATAACAAATCAATGATAGCAATAACACTATTGACAATAATAGTATCGTGAACATCTCGTCTTTTAGCCGCAGCTAATTCCTCTAATCGACGATAGCAATTACCAGTGCGCTCAGGCATAATAAACGAATATTCAAGCAACTCCTCGAGTATGACCTTTTTTTTGTTGGCAAGCTCATGATACGGATTCGCAACAAAAATCATACGTTCCTTGCGTTTGTAGTGCCAAGAAAAAGAAGGGGTAGTATCCAAATTATCAGAAGTAAATACCATATCTAGCTGATTATGCTGTAAGGCATCGCATAAATCAGTTGAAGGCCCTATCGTACACTCAACAGTCACATAAGGAAAGCGTTTTTTAAATTCTGGGAGAATTTTAGACATCGTTGAAAAAAATAGTGACTCGAGAATACCAACCTTCAGTATACCCTGTATTTCTTCAATTTCCTTATCTAGAGTAGAAACTTTCTGCATGATATGCAATATCTCATGTGCATACGGCAAAAATCGCATACCTGTCGAAGTCAAAGATACCTTTCGTCCGATCCTGTCAAAAAGAGGAGACCCGATTTCCCGTTCGAGCTGTTGAATTTGCATCGTCACAGTTGACTGTACATATCCTAATTCTTCTGCGGCCTTTGTAAAATTTTGAAGATTGGAAACACATATAAAGGCCTCAATATTTTTAATATCCATAATGCCCTCTCGATTAATTTTACTCTTGATACAAAAGTCGCTTTGCCATGTATCAATTCGAAATTTCGATAGAATGAATCAAAATTATTTATTTCACAAATTGACCATAGCATATTATAATGAAATAGTAAAGAAGAAAAAATATATTTGGCGGATTTGCACAAACAAGCAAAGTACAAAAGGAGCGATTATTATGGGTAAGATGGAGTATTTGAAAGACCTACCAGTGGCGGTGCTTGGTGGCGGCGCAGTTGCTAAGACCTGTGCAGCGGACATCAAGCTGGCGGGGAGGGAGGTGCGCCTGTATGACGCCATGCCCTTTGCGGCCACCTCCCTCAAGGACATAGACAAGACCGGCATCCTGCTGGACGGGGTCCAGCGCAACAAGTACTGTTTTGAGCGCTCGGGCCGGGCCTTCTTCGACCTAGTGACCACCGACATGGCCGCCGCTGTTAAGGGTGCGGGGCTGATCGTGGTCGCCTGCGACTCTTTTGGCCACGAGCCCATTTTCCGTACCCTGATTCCCCACCTAGAGGACGGCCAAGTCATCAACATCTTCACTGACAATTTCGCCACCCTCCTGTTTCACCGCCTGATGCGGGAGCTTGGCTCTACTAAAAAGGTGATTGTCGGCGGCTGGTCCTCCGCCCCCTATGGCACGCGGATTGAATCCATCAACGGCTTTGCTTTCCCCCATGTCTCCGCAAAGTACCGCGCCATTACCCTGCGCGGCGCGGCCCTGCCAATGACCGATACCGACTCATTTTTGGAGGCGTCCCAGTACCTGCCCTGCTTGGACGCGGTGACCCAGGGAGATGGTGCGGAGCGGGCCAACACGGTTCTGGACGTGAATTTTGCCAACGTTAACCCTGTAATTCATGTGCCTGCCACGGTGTTGGGCGTCTCCACCATGGAGAACTGGGGCGTCATTTTCTGCGGCAACGATAAAACCACCTACTCCATGTACTCTCACGGCCTGTGTCCCTCCATCTGCGAGGTTCAGTACCAGTTCTACAATGAGGAGATTGCGCTGGCCCACGCTATCGGCGTGGGCTGTCCCACCTACAAATACGAGATGTTCTTCTCCCGCCGCAGCGTGTTGACCCAGGAGTATATGGGTCTGGACGAGAACGGGAACGACAACGTGGTATTCCCGCTGGATCAGCCCTCCAACGAGGGGAACACCGGACCCAACAGCATCCACCACCGTTACATGACCGAGGATGTGCCCATCGGCTGCAAAATCTACCATGATCTGGGCGCGCAATACGGCGTGGCCACCCCCATCATTGACTCCATGATTACCCTGGCTGGCACCATGCACAAGAAAAACTTCTTCACCGAGGGAAAGTACAATCTGGCCTATCTGGGCATTGATAATATGTCCAAGGAAGCTTTGCTGGTCTATCTCAACGACGGCGAGTACAATAAATAATCAGAACAACCGAAAAGAGAGGAGAGTGTAATGGAAAACTTTATTATTTCAAGTGCACCCGTGAGTCCTAGTTTAGAATTCCAAATTGAAGAATATCAACATCGTTTGCAGCGAACACAGGCAGAGATGGAGAAGAACGGTCTTTCTCTAATGTTGATTCACAAGCCTGAAAACATTCTTTACCTTAGTGGTTTCTACACTTCTACAGGCTTCTTCTCCTACCACGCTTTGGCAGTTCCATCTCACGGAGATCCCGTTATGGTTGTGCGTGATTTGGAGATTCCCACCGCAGATACCCTATCGTGGGTCAGAACGTATTCCACATATGCTGACGCTGTTGACCCTGTCCCTGTGTGGATGGCCGCGGCAGCAAGGGCGGTTAAGGCTATGGGGTATGAAAACAGTCGTGTTGGAATTGATGAACATTCATGGTTTTTGACCGTCGAACGTTACAAGGAACTGCAGAAGCTGCTGCCTCATACGACCTTTGTTGCGGAACCGCATATCGTGGATATGCTTCGCGTTATTAAATCGCCGAAGGAAATTGAATACATGCGCGAAGGTGGCCGTATGGTTGAGGCCGGTATGAGGGCGGGCTTGGCTAAGGTATTCCCCGGAACAGCAGAAAACGAATTGGCGGCTGCGGTTTTTGAAGCTGAGGTTAAGGCTGGCTCGATGATTCCTATTATCGGAATCATAACATCCGGAAAGAACGATCAGCTTCACGGTGCCTATGGAGACAAGGTTTTAAAGTCGGGAGACATTGCATATTTTGAGCTGGTGGCTACCAGCCATAAATATGACGTGAAAATGATGCGCAGTGCGACAGTGGGCAAGCCGACTTCGGAACAGAGGTATGCTGCGGATCTGATTCTCAGTACACAGGATAATGCCATTGCCATGATGAATCCAGGAACTCCCGCAAGCGTAATTGATACGGCCTGCCGAGAGCCGATTCTTGCTGCCGGTTTACGTGATACTTATACCAATCGTGTAGGCTATTCCATTGGCTTGAACTATAGGCCCTCCGCTGGTGAATTTATTCGTGAGTTTGTTCCGGGCGTAGAATGGACCCTGCAGCCAGGAATGGTTTTTCATATGCTGATGATGGCAGCGGGGCATGGTTTTAGCGAGTCGGTTCTTATTACAGAAAATGGACCAGAGCGCCTTACAAAACTTGAACGTAGTTTATTTTATAATGAGTAAACGAGTGTTTTGTATATTCCGCACATTTTATTGTAAAAAAAGAAAATATTATCGCAAGGAGGTGAATTGAGATGAACGATTTTTTAGATAAAACCACCCTAAATACCGTCTTACAAGGAGAAGGAAATGCACCTTTATCCGCACCATTTCCAGAAAGCACGCTGCGCCTTGATGAGATTTGCACAGAGTTGACCCCTGTCTTTTCGTGGAGAAACAGTGATGGTGGTACACGACCCGTCAAATATACACTTCAGGTAGATACCTGCGCGAAATTTAACAGCGAGAATCTAATAGAAATGCGTGATATTCCAGAGGGAATCTATACCACTGCTGTTACACTCGACAAATATTTGATTGATCGTACACAATGGTTTTACCGAATCATGGCGACAGATGCTACTGGTACACAGAGTGACTGGAGTACAGAGTGCGGTGGAGTCACAAACCGTTTTTTTGTTTCTACAAAGGAAAACAGAGTGCATGAATATCTCCGTCTTCCGATTTTGGATGTTTCAACCTCCTGCGGCTGCGGAAAAGAAAATATTGTAGATTATGACGACAAAAGTGTTAGCTATTGGGAAGGAATGGCGGGGCTGAAAGAGCATTGGGTCGAAGTTGACCTGGGAGCAGAAAAGACTATCAGCAGAATTTTCATTCTGAGTGGTTCGGCAGGTTGGAAAGCAGCACTTCCAGAAAACAGAGGGTGGAAAGACAGCCAAAACCTCGACGGAAGACTAAAAAACTATATTTGGCAATATAGCAGTAATGGAACAACATGGACAGACGTTGAAGCATCAAAATGTGAAGATGCAGACGCGTTTCGAAGGATAATCGACTTACCCGAAACAATAACTGCAAGGTTCCTTCGGCTATTGATTGAGGAGTGGCATGGACAAACCCCCCGTGTTTATGGCATTATGCTTTATTCCAAAGAACAGCCGACAGTTCCTGAAGTGCCGGAAAACGATTATGTTCTTGTTATTAGCAATATTGTTGGATTTAAACCAGAAAAGGGAAAGGTTAAGACCGATTTTGGACAAATGATTCGGGGGGAAGGTGGTCACATTGCACCTCCTTGGAATCTTGATGTTCTCGAAATTCCGGCCCATGCATTTTCTGTGGAGTCGTTTTCGAAAGTAAAAAAGCCGCCAATCGCAATCTTTCTTTCTGGCTCTCCCAACACATTTTGCCAACTGCCCATGTTTGAGTTTAACGGAGAGTTCGAACTTGTTCGAACTTCAAAAATCCCTATTTGGGGGTCATGTGCAGGAGTTCAAATAATGGTTATGGCTTATGGCAGCACTTATTCAAGAAATACAGGAAGATCATATCGGACATATACGGTGAAGGATATTATTGACCAAGATATTCCAACCATTCAAGTTCAAAACAACGATCCGATTTTCGCAGGAATGAACAACCCTTTTTATGGACCAGAGCTTCATACTTGGATGGCACATACGATCCCATCTGGTTGGAGTGTTTTGGCAACTTCACAGGATACGCAAGGTTTTATCTGTACAGAAATGATCCGAGATCCCCCAAGACTTCTTTACGGATCGCAATTTCACCCTGAGATTGTACAGCCATTCAGCTGTTCAAAAGTATTGATATTGAACTTTCTTCATATGGCCATAGAAAATAAGAATTCGCAACATACAAATACTTGCGATTTGTCTGTTGCAAACTATACACTAAGAAAGTGAGAGAATATAAGAGATGGAAATAATTGATTATATCGTTGTTGTGGTTTACTTTTGCGCGATGATTGTCATTGGGGTTATTGCTTCAAGGAGAGTAAAAAGTAGCAAAGACTTTACTTCGGCGGGGCAACAACTACCCTTGATCCTCGTTATCGGATCATCGATTGCGACATGTATGGGCGCATCGGTCATTTTTGGCAACTATTCCGGTGTTCATGCATATGGATTGTCCGGCTATCTCGGAACGCTGACGTACTTCCTAGGCTGGGCATTGCTTATCCCGTTTTCGAAATTTTTTAGAAGCAGCGGAGCTGCTTCTCTGCCGGAGTATTTGGGGCTTTCTTATAACAAAAAAACGGAAACAATTGCATCCATTGCCATTCTCATTTTCCTGCTTGGTAGTACCGCTAATATCTTTATAGCTTTCGGTACTATGTGTGAGACCCTCGGACTGTGCAGTCAGCCTGTCGGCATCGTCATCGGAGCTTTTGTTGTTGTACTGTTTACTGTATTCAGTGGCTTGTGGGGTGTTGCTTTGACAGATACGCTCCAAATGGTAATCATTATTGTTGCTATTGTAATTGCAATCCCGATTATATCTTTTCTAAAAGCGGGCGGTATAGGATATGTGTTTACAAATACTGACCCGGCGCGCTTGAATCCTTTCCAAGGTCTCCCGCCTGCTACGCTGCTATCGTTTGTTGCGGCTAGAATGCTATCTGCCAGTGTAGATCCTGCTTATACGCAAAGAGCACTTGCGGCAAAAGATACGAAAACTGCAGTTAAGGGAACGATGATGTCGGTCGGTGTTGCTTTCATTATCTACTGCATTGTGATTATTCCTGTCTTTACCATTCCTTTCATTTTCCCGGATATGACAGATGGCGCCCAATTCGTTCCGTCCTTTGTTCTGGCTTATTTTCCTCCAGTTGCAAAGGGCCTGTCGTTTGCGGCAATACTGGGACTTCTCTTAACGACTGGTGATTCTTATCTTCTTCTGATTTCTTCAACAGTTACCGATAATATACTTCCAAAGTTTAGACCGGACTATGACGACGCAAAAAAACTGAAACTATGCCGTTTGATTGTCTGTGTTATGCCTGTGATTATCGTTCCTATCGCACTGTATTGGCAGGACATTTATTCGCTAACGAATGCGACCGGCAGTGCATACGGTGCAGCACTGTTTTTCCCTGTTGTATTTGCAATCCTTTGGAAAAAGAAAATGAATAAGAAAATCGTTAACATTGCCATGTCGGTTGGCTGTTTCTCAGCAATTATCTGGGATTATGGTCTGAAATCCATCACCGGAACCAGCGGCATTTTAGTTGGTGGAGCGCTCTGCTTAATAATTTGCCTTGTGGCTCGGTTTGTCTCTGAGAAAGGCGTTGATGTAGCTGAGGCTGAATAAGCATTACGGTTACATTATGATAAGCGTATTGCGTACAGATATTTACAGTCCAGATGAATAATTGATCCTGATACTGTTTGGTATATTTGTGCGCTGTGCGGACGGAACTAGTGGTAGCTATCCGCCAGCGCACATCTATCCTACCTAATATATTAATGGTGATTTATATCACGGAGTAAACATAGTTTCAATCGTTTATGGAGGATACACCCATGCACAGCATGTTAGAGGAACGCATATGGGCGGAAATCAATCTCGATAATCTGCTGTTTAACTATCAACAAATTCAAAAAATGGTTGGTGGAGCCAAGTTAATGCCTATTATTAAAGCGGATGCTTATGGGCATGGAGCGGTTATGGTTGCACGTACGCTACGAGATGCTGGAGCGGAATACTTTGCTGTAGCCACTGCGGACGAAGCTATCCAATTAAGGAGATTTGGAATTACATGTACTATCTTGGTATTGGGGGTTGTGCCGTCTGGACGCGTTCAAGAGCTTGCTGAAAAAGGTATTACTCTTTGTATTCCAGACAGCGAAGTCGCTATATTATATAAAAACAACCTTAGGAGATATGAAAAACTGAATGTACACTTAAAGTTGGATAGTGGAATGAATCGACTGGGAATAGAGCAGTCAAAGGCAAAATTATGGTGGTCGGATATTAAGGATGATTCAAGTTTCTGTATCAAAGGGATTTTTACACATTTTGCAGCATCGGGAGAGGATGACAAAGCGGACTTTACAATTATGCAATATGATCGCTTTTCTGAAATCATAAGCTATTTCGGGGTGAGTTCTTCCCTGCTTACTCACTGTGCGAATAGCGATGCAATCGTAAGGTTTCCTCAAACACATTTAAATTTAGTCCGTCCAGGCATTATTTTATATGGTTATGCTACCCCAAGTCCACGATTGTTAAAACTCCGTCCAGTAATGTCTTTACGCGCGAGCATAGCTCAAGTCAAGCACATTAATGCAGACCAAAGTGTTGGGTACTCATGTGCATGGAAAGCTACAAGGGATACTAAAATTGCTGTGGTGTCAGCTGGCTATGCAGATGGGATATTGAGAAGTGGTTCAGGAAATATTTGTATGCTAGTAAATGGAGTTAGGTCACCTCAAATAGGCAACATATGTATGGATTTGTGCATAATTGATGTTACGGATGCTGGTGAAGTGCATGTGGGTGATGTGGCTACTATACTTGGTGAAGATTTAGACCAAAGTATAAATGTTTATGAATTATCTCAAAGTTATGGAGGAACAATTCCATATGAAGTATTTAGTTCTGTTGGAAAAAGGGTTCCTAGATATTACTACAAGGCCAACCAATTAGTTTCTGTCGTAAAAAACGATATTATTTTTTCGAATATATAAAGCCGTATTGTATGTTCCTTACCGTTTTCGGTACGGTCATCGGTGTCCAGCGTCAGCTCACGCATTGCGCCAAGCTCGCTTCCGCACTGACCACGCACATAGATACGGAAGGTGTCTCCGCGGCGGGGGTGGGCGGCATCGGGGTCATAATAGCTGCCGTCGTCGACTTCACCGTCAAGGACGGTGCGGCAAGACCATCACCAGCTACGGCAGCGGCACGGTCACGCAGCTCATAGAAACAGAAGAATTATTTATGGGGACTTCGTAAAGGATGATACAAGAGGTTGCGCTCCCGGCGATATCGGACAATCGCCGGCATTGTCATATCTTGATCCACAGCCAGCATAGCATCCAGGACTATGCTGTCAATTCCATGTCACCATTGCCCTTTCCTTTTCTAGCATTGTAACGCATCAGGATAGTAGCGGCACTGGTTATTACGTTTTTCTCTGCGGGTTAAACCAAAAGTTGGATCATGAAAAGTCATTTGCTGATTATCATTTACTACAAAACTGTAAATATTAGCGAAATAAAAGTAAAAAAGAGAAAAAAGTATTGCAAAGAATGGTAAAATATGCTAATATAATTTCAAAGATTTTAAATGATTAAAAGTTTTAAAAAATAAAAAGCTTAAAAGTCTTTATGGAAAGAGGATAATATGGCTCTTGAACTTACACAAGCAGAACAGTTGATCATGAAATGCATCTGGTCAGGGGACGAAAGCTTATCGATTGCAAAAATTGTGGATATTTTAAAATACCAGTATCAAAAAGAATATGCTCATGCTACGGTTGCGACTTTTTTGACCATATTAGAAAAGAAAGAATTCGTGGATCACTTCAAAAGGAGCCATGCATATCAGTATTATGCTACAGTCAGGGAAGAAGAGTATAAGGAAGCACAGCTGGAAAGAATTAAGGATGACTGGTACAGGGGATCTGCCAATAATTTAATGGCAGCGCTGGTCGAAACAGAGGATTTGACAGAAGAAGAAATTGAAAAAATGAGGAAGATGCTGGATAAATATTGTAATTGAACCGGGATATTGTACAAAATAAGGCTTTTGTGGAAGGCTGATTCCTTTCCATTTTATCCTGTGTACAGGGATAGAGCCGGCGAAGATTGGATTGCTTTTTCATATAGCAATGGAGTAGTAAGACGTAAGGCCAACGTGTTGTTTTATTTCTGCGCAGGAAAAGAATAGTCATTTAAGGTAAAGGAGGAAAAAGGAATTTAAAATAAAATTATCAAAAAAATTACATCTGCAGCGTCCGCTATTATTATTGCGATATCACTAACTACTTCTTCTTATGCTATGTCTGTCTATGCAGCTAGTGCGAAAGAAAACTTTCATGTGTATATTAATGGAGGATCTGTGATATCAAGTTAAGCAACAATGAATGAAATTAGAGACTCGATCCGAGAAGAAAAGCCCGAACAATCATTTAATATAGAAGGTTTGGAGTCTATTTATGTTGATAAGGAGGACGAGTGTTACATATTTATTTATCAGATACTGGATGAGGGTATGCCGATTTCAATTTATAGTAATGGTGTTTTTGGTGATGGCAGCTTTACTTCCGGTACGGATGTTCGAGTGATTTATTCAGCAGAAGGTATTGTTTCCTTTCGAATGAACTATCAGTTTGAAAATACTGAAATTATTTCGCAAAATCAGAAAGGTATAACTGCTGACCAGGCACTGGATTTGTTAGATAAAAAATATAATACAATAATTCTTGAAGGTGAATACCTAGTCAATGATATTGTATTTGAATATGTTCCAATGCCAGATGATGGTTCAAGCAGTAATTATATTTTAGTGCCGGCATGGAGGTTTTTGGTTATTCATACTACAGAGCAAATGGGTAAAGAAAATGCTGCTGAGACCGTTTTGACAGAAATGAGAAATTATGTTGTTTTTAATGCAATAACGGGTGAAGAAATAATAATAGATTATGGTTCGGATTAAGGGGGAGAGCGAATGAAAGTATTTTGCAATACATTGATATGTGACCTTAAGCGCACATTTATTTCCCTCTACTTTCTTACTGCTACAATTGGTTTGGCTTTTGTGAAAATAATTACGTTATTTGATGAAGCGCCCTCCTTCATACCGGGTGAGACCACAATTGTATATATTGATTTTATTGAACAGAATCTTGGCTTTAATAATATATATCTAGAGCAAAAAGCATGTAGGCAAATACTCACTTGGGATGAGACAGAGGTTGGGAATCGCTCAGGCGATAATGGAGGGATCAAATATTCTTATCTTCGATGAACCAATGAATGGATTAGATCGAGATGGAGTAAAAGAGATAAGAGATTTATTATTGGATTTAAAACAAAAGGGAACGATCATTCCATAATCCGCAGAGATATGTTCGTCCCCAAAATGGACCGTTCGTCCCAAAACTATTGAGTTATTTTGGGAAAATCGTTATGATTTTAATAACATATGGAAACGGAGACTGTTCCAGATAGGTCCGGTCTCTTCAATGTATGAAGAAGATCTTCCATATGACCAGACGATGTTTTATGAAGATGGTGGTGTGGTGGATGGCTATCAACTGATCATACTCAGTATTACAATCCGAAATGAAAACGCGGTGCCACAAGTCAGGCAATGTCCGAGCTGAAGTTTGTAGTAGGAAAATGCTATTCTAATGCTTACTTTGACGCAGGATTGGATTCGGAGGAAAATTATTGGATGTTTCAATTGCCAATAGGAGAAACCGCTCAAATGAAACTGGGTTTTCTAGTTAAGGAGTCTGACCTCCAGGAGGGAAAACTGGTTGGGACGAATGGTTATGGCTGCCACAATAATACCCTGTTTGATTTGGGATTA
>Ga0154000_1000086_pt1 | contig 28458 bp, 31 predicted proteins | sample TSNC084MetaG_FD_104674 | JGI IMG/M metagenome (GOLD analysis project Ga0154000, IMG submission 104674) | Attine ant fungus gardens microbial communities from North Carolina, USA - TSNC084 MetaG | ecosystem: Host-associated > Fungi > Mycelium > Unclassified | place: USA: North Carolina, Lumber... | reverse complement strand
CGACGAGCGAGTTCCGGTGGACGCACTACTGTTCGGGACACGTGTTCTGGAACATTTCCTGCTCAATTCCTGACGAGCACGTAGATAGATCCGTGAGCTCGACGCACATCGAGCTCTCTTGTCGCAGAAAGGATTCGCATGGCGCACGATCCGTACGAACCATGCGTTGAGAGGGAGTTTTAAGTCTGCCACGTCGACAAGCTGGGCGGTCGCGCATCCGTCGATTTCCGACTAGTTCAATGGTCCGACGGTTGAGCGGTTTTGTTTGGACGTATGGACGATGAGGGGTGTGAGGTAAACGACGAATCTAGAGACCTGACGTGACAACCTCGCTTCCAACTCAAGGTGGACTTCTCATGAACCAGCGATGTATTGCTCTGGCGGCGTTTGTGCTGGCCGGGCCGGCACTCGCGGCGTGCAGTGGATCAGGGGGGAACAAAGGGCCACGGGACTTCGCCGTCGATGGCGCTTTCTCCGTGGCTGTCGACTCTGACCCCGGGGATCCCAATCCGCTCGTGAGCAGGACATCACCGATCCGGTCGTAATGAAGGACGGAACGGTATCCATCCCAGAGGGCCGGGCAGGTGTCGAACTAATCCTGCTGCTCTCACCGAAGCCACCATCCACACTGCGGAGTTGATGGCTCCACCAGGTGGTAGGAATCGTCCTTCGCCAGAGTGCTTCTCTCACGGCCGCGGGTCCGCTCAACGGTCTTGCGAAGCCAGATGGCGGTGTGAACAACTCAGTTGAGTGAAAGATGAGAATTGATGACAACGCAACCGTGCTACGACGTCATCGTCGTCGGTGCAGGCTCCTCCGGCGCTGCGCTGGGAGCCCGTCTGGCCGAACGGGGACAGAAGGCCCTGTTACTCGAAGCAGGTAGGAACTACTCTTCATCCGAGCTCCCAGAAGAATGGAGATCACCCAATCCTGCGGCAGCAATTGTGGGTGCAAACGTCGCGGACTTCCTTTGGGCGGACCACCTGGCCAGTCGCACCGCATCCCAAGAACCCAGCCTCTATTGGCGGGGTAAGGGGGTGGGTGGAAGCTCAACTATCAACGGGCAGATAGCAATTAGGCCTCCGGTCGAGGATTTTGACGAATGGGTCAGGCTGGGTTGTTCGGGATGGTCGTCGACGGAAGTGATGGCGTCTTTCGTCGCTCTCGAGTCGGATTCCGAATTCGGTGACGACGACTATCACGGGCGGACAGGGCCGATCCCGATCTATCGGGCTCCGACATCGGCGTGGGGTTCAGTGGACAACGCGCTCCGTGAAGTCGCGGTCGACTCGGGCTACGGGTGGGCGCCGGATGTCAACGCGCCGGGCGCAACTGGGGTTTCTCCCTATCCGATCAATTCCCGTGATCACCGCCGAATCTCCTGCAACGATGCTTATCTGGAGCCGCTTCGCCAGAACTCCCTGCTCACCATCTGTGGCGGCAGCTTGGTGGACAAAATCCTCTTCGAGGGCACTCGGGCGATTGGTGTGCAACTGGACAACGGTCGCACCTACCGCGGGGATCGAATCGTGCTCAGTGCCGGGGCCACTGCATCGCCCTCGATTCTGATGCGATCGGGTATCGGACCTGCCGTCGACCTTGAGGAACTCGGTATCGATGTCCGCGTCGACTTGCCGGTCGGCCGGTCCCTTCAAGATCATCCGATGGCTCTTATCGGTCTGCCCCTGACTGCCGCTGCGTCTGCAGGTCCTAATGACAGGCACAGCAACTGCTGTGTGCGTTACTCGAGCGGCCTGGTCGCCGACGGAAACGACATGATGATGGTCTCCTTGAACCAAAACGCACTCGCGATGGCATCGGCCGATGTCAGGGCGGGAGCGGGCGCCGTGGGCGTTTTCGTGAACAGGACCTACTCCCGTGGCCGCTTGCAGCTCCAGAGTAGTGACCCGACTCGACAACCGCGGGTGGAGCTGAACATGCTCTCGGACGACCGAGATTTAGAGCGCTTGCTCACTGCGATACGGTCTCTCGGTGAAATGGTGGAACACGACACCTTCCGAAAGATAACCGACGGCGACCTGTGGCGGGTCAATCGCGCTCTGCGTGTTGCCCTTGACGGACCTGAGAGCGGCCTGCGCAGCTATCTGCGAGACCATGCCGTCGATACCCAACACGCCAGCAGCACATGTCCTATGGGAAATCCGGATGATGAAGGCACAGTTGTCGATCCAGAATGCAGAGTTCTGGGTTTGCAAGGGTTGCACGTCGTGGATGCATCCATTTTCCCTTTCGTACCGCGAGCTAACACACATCTGACATGCGTCATGGCGGGCGAGCACATGGCCAACATGCTGAGCTGACTTCACATCCCGCGACCTTAGGAACTCTCCCATGAAGTATCTGCATAACGTGATCGACGGTAAGGCGGCTGAGCCGTTGGACTCCACAGTCTTTGACGTCGTCAATCCCTTTACCGAACACGTGATCGCACGTATGCCGGCTGGTTCGGCGGCCGATGCTGACGCCGTAGTCAAGTCGGCGCGATATGCGCAGGAAGCTTGGGCCGCAGTCGATCTCGAAGAACGACTTCAATATCTGAGCCGCACAGCGGATGTCATCGACGGACACATCCGCGAGCTCGCGGAACTCGAGAGCGACGAGATGGGTAAGCCGATCCCTATCGCCGAACAGTTCGTCACCAGTGGAATCAGTGCACTGCGATCGAGCGTGGAGCAGGCCAGAAAGTACCCATTCGTTGCCGATGTCACTGCCTTCGGTGAACCTGATCGAACCATCGTTACACGGCGACCACTGGGCGTCGTGGCTCTCATCATCCCGTGGAACTTCTCCGTGACATCAATTCTCGCGAGCATCGGCCCGCTCCTCGCAGCCGGCAATACGGTCGTGATCAAACCGTCGGAGAAAGCACCCTTGTCTGCAGCGAGACTTGTCGAATTGTTTGATGTACCTCCGGGGACAGTCAACCTTCTCCACGGAGATGCGCGAGCAGGTCGACCGTTGGTCGAGCACGAGGCGGTCGCATTGGTGCATTTCACAGGATCAGTCGAAGCAGGCAGATCGGTTGGCGTCGCGGCTGCCAAGCGGCTACAACGATCGATCCTGGAGTTGGGTGGAAACGACCCAGTGATCGTCGACAGCGACATAGACGTCGTGGCCACTGCAAAAGCAGTGGCGATGTCTACGTTCATCAACAGCGGACAGATCTGCACCTCGTCCGAACGCATCTACGTTCACAGGGCAATTGCAAAGGACTTCATCGACGCTCTCGTCGCCGAAACCGAGGCTTTCGCGATGATCGACGAACCAACGGGATACGGGCTAGGGCCACTGGTGGACAACGCCCAGCGAGAAATCGTCCACACTCATGTGCTCGATGCGGTAGCGCATGGAGCGAAGGTGTTGGCGGGTGGGCAGTTACCGGACAGGCCGGGGTACTTCTACCCAGCGACAGTCCTTACCGACGCCACTTCGGACATGCGCATCATGAACGAAGAAACATTCGGGCCTGTTGCCCCCATTACCGTTGTTGATTCGTTCGAGGAAGCCATCACCCTCGCGAACGGAACAGGTTTCGGGTTGGCGTGCACGGTGTACTCGAAAAGCCAGGAAAACGTGGCGCTCTGTGCCCGGATCAACGCTGCCATAGTCTGGATCAATGAATGGCAGAGCGGGGGAGTTGGCATGACCTGCGAGCCTTGGGGGCTCAGTGGTGTTGGTGCTACAGGAGGCTTGGCATCATTTGACGCGGCAACACGTCCTTGTTCGATGATCTATGCATCGGTTACTGCGCCGACAGTGATATCCGATAACTAAGCGTGGTCAAGTCGAGACCTCGGTTAGCTGCGGAAGATTGCGCCGCGAGCCGATGTTCTCGGTGTGCTCGCTTCATTCGTTCACCGTGAGCGTTTCGTAACCGTGGGTCTAGAAGCAGCACCGTGGGTCTAGAAGCAACACCGTGGGTCTAGAAGCAGAAAGAACCAGTGTGAACCGTCCCGGGCTGGATTCCGCTTCGTTTCTTGCCAGGGATGCAGTTCATGCTCAAGCGCTACTCGGCCGAGCAGCGTGAGCGAGCGGCGAAGATGGTCCTTCGACCACCTACGGGTACCGGTCGCTCTACGCTGCCGGTCAGACCACCGGGCCGAAGACTCGGTATCGGCCCGGAATCGCTCCGGAGTTTGGCCAAGCCGGCCCCCAGAGCGACACCATGTAGCTGCCCGGAACCACATCCGATGAGCAGCAGCGGATCAAGGTCCTACCGCGAGAGACACGAGATTTCGAGGAAGCCAACGAAATCCTAAAGGCTGCAACTTTTTTCGCGAGGGAAATTGACTCTCCACCATTGATCTGCCCGTTCATCGATCAGATGCGTGCACGGAAGTACAAGGTCGAGTCGATCTGCCGAGTGCTCACCGCACCGGGAATGCAGGTCGCCCCGCGCAAAAACCTGAACTGGAGAACCGCTCCGCTGTCGGAGCGGGTCGTGACCAGTACGCACCTGACAGGCGCACTACTGCACACCGTCGACACAGCGGAAGGGCTCTACGGGCGGCGCAAGATGACCGCCCATCTGCGACGCAGTGGTCACCAGGTCGCATCTTGCACCCTCGATTGACTCATGTTCGTCGAGGGCCTGTCCGGACCCGGACCGATCGGAACTCTACCGCCCAGGCGCCGAACCATCAGTGGGCTACCGACGTCTCCTACTGTCGTACCTGGGCGAGATTTGTGTACGTTGCGTTCGTGATCTACTGCTTCTCCCGAGTGATCGTCGACTGCCATACGTAGCCCGATAATTACAGGCATACGTAGCCCGTTTAAGACACGACAACGGCCACGACCGAGCTGAATATGGCGTTATGGCGCCGGAACTTCAGCGGACATGCCGTGGCCGACGGGTTGATTCATCACAGCGATGCAGGCAGTCAATGCACATCAATTGTCGCCGCGATCGGCAGTACTGGAGACGCGCGCGACAACGCGTTGGCGGAGCCGGCGATCGGCGTATTCAGTCCGCGGCCTCCTCCACGCGAAGTCCGTTCCTGACGTGCCGATCATGTCAATCGACGACATCGAGTTTGTCACGATGGGGTGGGTCAACTGGTTCAATACTCGCCCGGTTGCACAGCATCCTCGGAAAGCGGCAAAAACCCGGTACGGCTCAGTGCTCAGTCGACCGTACCCGTACAGCCAAGTTTTTTTGACCTGCTTGAGGCTGGACGCCTGATGGCTGTCAGGACAGACGGAAAGAACTTTCCGAGGAACGGAGTGCGCACCGTGTGCCCGTCGACGGGATTGCTTCAGGTCCCGAACATCTGCTCGCGTGCGTAGAAAGTCCCTGGAGATCGAGCTGCTGCTCTAAAGCCTTCACAATTGACGATCCATGATTCGAGACTGTCGATTCCTCAAACGATTTCGGCCCGTGTTATCGACGGATCGTGGTGGATGGTGATGGTGCGGTCCCGAGCGCGCCATCCATGCGTTGTATCAGTTTTGCAGGAATAAGCGCTCGTTGTCGGAAGGCCCGGTCTGCCAGAATGAGAATCTCAGTGCGGCGAATCAAGTTGCGAACGCAGGAAAGTTGCCAGCTGATCGGCTGACTTGTCGTCGACGTTCGTGAGAACCACCAGGGTCGTGCTTGTAGTCGGATCGTGCCCTGCAAACGACTGAAATCCAGGTAGCTCGCCATTATGGCCCCACATCCCATCGAAGTCCGCGATCCCAAGGCCATAGCGGACGTTGTCGATTACGGGCACAGATCGCAGGCGTTCACGCTGGAGACTTGCAGTCAGCAGATCGCCCCGCACTAACGCGCCCACGAATACACTCAGATCGTCAGCTGTCGACACGGCGTTGCCAGCGGTCCACGCCCACGACGGATTCACGTCAGTTGCATCGATAAACTCGTCGTTGTGCCGATGGTATCCACGCAGGTCGGCGCTACCCAGCTTCGTTGCCTTATCGGTTAGCGGGGGGAGCGCAGTGCTGTTCATTCCCAGAGGACCAAAGATGGTCGTCTGCGCGATATCTGCGATGTCGGTGCCTGTGAGATGCTCGATCAATAATCCGAGAATTATGTAATTGGTGTTGCAGTATTCGAAGGCCGTGCCAGCCGCGAAATGCTGTTCACTCTCAAAGGCAACTTCGAGTAGCCCTTCAGGGGTCCACACTCGAGATGGCGCTGCCAGTAGAGCGTCGACGAATTCGTCGGAAGTGTAATCGGGAAGACCAGATGTCATGTTGAGGAGCTGTTTCACCGTGACCGCTGGATCTATCGAAAGCTCGGGGAGAATCGAGTGGACTGTGTCGTCGAGATGAAAGCCGCCGGCCTCGACAAGCTGAAGGGCGATCGTAGCCACGATCATCTTGGTCACGCTGCCGACCCGCATTATGCTGTCGTTGGTCATCGGCGTACTTGTTTCGATATCAGCGACGCCGAATGACTGCGTCCACGAACCTAGTTCAGGCGTGCTGAGGTGTACCACGGCGCCAGGGATCGATAGTCTTCGGCGTTCGGCGTCGAGGGCAGAAGCAAGAACATCAAACCCAAGAGATGTCGTGCTCTCGGATTGTGCGTAATTTTCCCCTGCTACGAGTTTCATGTCTGTTCCCTAGGTTCGTAATGGATCGCGTCTGGCCGATATTGCGTCAATTGAGGTTGCTGGCATCCAACGCCTCCCGACCGCGCACATGCAGACCGTGAATTCACCCGTGCAATGGAGCTGGATGACGAGCACTGCCCATACGATGCCGAGATTCAGATTGGCTTGCATTGGCCATAATGCCAAAGAATGTGATGCTGCATTGGGCGATTGACCGATGGGGGGCGATCGAATCTATTTCTATGATTGGAGTATTCAACCCAGGGCGCAGCTAAATCGCAGCTGTCAGTGGGCATCACCGAAGGAGACGGATCATTTTGCGTGACGAGACTACCGCCAGCGAACGAGCGGAACATCGCGCCGGCATCATCGGACCGCCAGATGCACTTTTGCAGCTCCCACGGTTTGCCGGTCCCTCGACATTTGCCCGTTTGCCGCGCCTGGATGAAGTTGGCCGTGCCGACATCGCATTGCTGGGCATCCCGTTCGACACAGGGACCACCTATCGTCCCGGTGCACGCTTCGGTCCCGAGTCAATCAGGGCCGGTTCAAAACTGTTGCGGCCCTATCATCTTGGACTCGATATCGAGCCATGGACTGAACTGCAAGTGGCAGATGCGGGCGATGTCGGCGTCACCCCGTTCGACATAGCGGAGGCCATTAACCAAATTGAAAGCGCAGCGCGGGGCTTGTACGACAAGGCCGATAACATCATTGCGCTCGGCGGTGACCACACCATTGCGTTGCCCCTGCTGCGCGCCGCCCACGCGCACCACGGCCCGATCGCGCTGATTCACTTCGATGCTCACTTTGACACCTGGGACAGCATGTTCGGAGCCCAAATTGTGCACGGCACGCCATTTCGGCGGGCATCAGAGGAAGGCCTCCTCGCCCTCGGGCATTGCGCCCACATCGGCATTCGAAACTCACTTCCCGCTGCCAGTGACTTAGAAGACGATCGGCGCCTGGGTTTTTCGACGGTAACAACATTGGAAATCGCTCGCCGTGGTATCGACGAAGCCATTGGGCGGGTCCGCGAAAGGGTCGCTGACTTGCCCGTGTACGTCAGTATCGACATCGATGTTCTCGACCCCGCATGCGCTCCCGCAACGGGAACTCCGGAACCGGGTGGCCTGACTACTCGCGAGCTTCAGCTGCTCCTGCACGGGCTTGCAGGATTGCCGATTATCGGAGCAGATGTCGTCGAGGTTTCGCCCGCCTACGACCACGCGCAACTTACTGCGTTGGCAGCTGCCGGAGCGATTTTCGATCTACTGGCTCTCTTCGCGAAAAAGCGGTGAGAACGCCACGGTCGAATGTGCTGAGTGGTCGGACTGACTGCCCAGCAATATATTTCGCTCCCATGCTCTGTTCTGGATAGGCCCTCAGAGGCACTGTCAAGTTGTTGAGATCGCCTGATCTGGGATGGTGTGGTGGTGTCGTCGACGTACAAGGGCTACCGATTCCCGCGCCAGATCATTTCCCACTGCGTATGGCTGCATCGCCGGTTCACTCTCTCGTTCCGAGATCGAGTTGCTCGTGGCCGCCCGTGGAATAGCGGTGTCGTACGAGACAGTCCGCTCCTGGTGTGCCGGTTCGGGCCCGAGTTCGTCCGCCGGCTGCGGGGGAGCACCCCGACCTGGCGGCAAGTGGCACGTCGACGAAGTGTTCGTCAAGATCAGTGGAGTCCGAAAGTACTTGTGGCGGGCAGTCGATCAGCACGGCAACGTCCTCGACATATTGATCCAGGACAAGCGGGACGGCAAGGCTGGGGCCTTGTTTCTTCAGGAAACTACTGGAGAAACAAGGCCACCCGCCGCGGGTGCTGGTCACCGACAACTTCCCAGTTACCAGGTCGCGCACCGGAAGACGATGTCAACAACTGAGCACCGGCAAACAAGTACTTGAATAATCGGTGCGAGAACTTCCGTCAATCGACCCGGCCACGTGAACGCGCGATGAAAGGATTCCGCTCCGTCGGTTCAGCGCAGAGGTTTCTGTCCTCGTTCAGTCGGACTTCCCCGCACTTCTGCCCGCCGAGGCGCCGTATGACTGCCACCGATCACCGCACCGAAATCGCCGCTCGATTTCAGGTGTGGGATCAGCTCACCGAACAGGCCCTCACTGCCTGAACACCGCTCGGCGTGGTGGCGTCCTGCCGAAAACAGTTGCACACCAAACAACTTGACAACGTCCTTGGGGGGCGGTGTATCGAGGCCGCGGAGAGTGAGCAGATCGTGGTGGCGGACCGCAAGACTGCGAGTGAGCGGTGGCCGGGTCTGGCTTCCGAGGCCCGGCGGTCGGGGTGGAGAGCTTCCTGTCGATTCCGTTGCCTGCGCTCGAGGACTTGCGGAGGTTGGTGGCGATCAGGGTGGAGGCGGTGGGCGGATTGCTCATCGTGTCGGTTCTTTCGGTCAATGAAGAAGATCCGTGGCGGTGGCGAGTTTCATGTGAGGTGGTCAGGACTCACTTTCCGTTCTGCATTGCCCGATCCAGTCGGACAGGGCTCTCCGTCGCTCCCTCCGTCGCATGATCGGATCCGCGGCGCGCCCTACCCATGCGATGTGCCCATCAGGGCGGATGAGGATCTCGTGTACGGCTTCGTATTCGGGGTGCCGTTCGAAATCTGTGAGGACTGGGGTCGTGACGTGGTCGGCACACTCGTCGGACTGAGCTCCTGTGAAGTCCAGTAGCAGAAATCTTCCGCTGTGCATCAGATCGGCCACTCGGGTAACGGACCCATCGGGGGTGCTAAGCGCTAAGTCGATTACTCGTCGCCCGACCAGAGGGTCGCCTGCGGGGTCGATGTAAGTGGTACTCAGGCCGGAGATCTCTCCTGCGAGTTGATGATTGATCTCACGACTATTGAGCATTCGATCAAATAGGGAGCGTAGTGCGGCGAGGGGAGGTGCATATTGAGGTATCAAGGCCAATTCGAGAAGTAGGGTCTGCACTTGGGTGTTGTCGGTCAACATTTGGCCGACCTGACGGCGCTCGTGCTGATACGTGTCAAGAAGGCCTGTTGGTGCCCATCCATGGATTTCGGCGGCTAGTTTCCATCCGAGGTTGAAAGCATCCTGGAGTCCGGCATTCAGGCCTTGTCCTGCGGCGGGGAAATGAATGTGCGCCGCGTCTCCAGCCAGGAACACCCGCCCGGACCGGTATTGCCCTGCGAGACGGGTTGCGTTTCCAAAGCGTGAGAGCCAATGTGCGTCCGCGACCCCGCAATCGTTCCCGCACAAAGAAATCAATGCTTGGCGGACTTCTTCGACAGTCACGGGTTCGGATGACGAGACGCGCATTCGGTCTGGCGCCGATAGAACGAACCGAGTCAAACCGTTTTCGAGCGGTACGACCAAAACCCCGTGGCTACGCGCATGCGCGATGGAGTTCGAATCGACTGTTGCAAAGTCGCCGAGGATGCCGGTGAACGTCTCGTCTGTGCCATCAAATGTGATTGATGCGCTCTTACGTACGACACTACGACTACCGTCGCATCCAACGACGTATCGGGCATGGACACTCGTCTGGGCGCGGTCCGCGAAAACCACCTCTATACTCTCGTGACCGTCGTGCAGCCGTGTCACTTCGCGTTCGCGATGGACTGGTACGCCCAACTGAGACACACGCTCCGACAGTAGCGTTTCCGTTTCGGATTGAGGGATTGAAAGCGTATACGGGTGGCGTGAGCTGAATCCGGAGAAGTCCAGTCGGGTGTCCAATCCGGCGAAATGCCAGCTGGGAAAGGTAGTTCGGTTGTCGAGGAAGCGATCCGCGTATCCGCGAAGGTCCATGATTTCGATGCTGCGAGGGTGCAGGGTCAAGGCGCGTGATTGTTTTTGCGGTTCTCTTCGGCGCTCATAGACCTCTACGTCCACCCCAGCCAAGGCGAGCTCGCTCGCGAGCATCAGTCCTGTAGGTCCGGCTCCGATGACGGCGACGTCAAGCATGTATCTACCTCCAATTAGTGAACATCGTTCACGTGAACGATGTTCACTATAATGAGTCCTCATGAAGAAACAGTCAATGGCCAACACTGCAAACCGTGGGCGGACCCCTCGTCTCTCCGCCGCGGCAACGGTCGATGCTGCGCTGCGTCTCCTGGATGAACACGGACTCGACGGGTTGACGATGCGTCGTGTCGCGCACGCGATGGACGCGCAAGTGGGCGCGCTCTACCGATACTTCCCGACGAAGCAGTCGCTTCTCGCGGCGATGGCGGAGCGGATGCTGGAGGGGTGCGTGGATCCTGTTCCGCGAGGGGAGTGGCCAGAGAAGGTGCAAGAGCTTGCGCGACGCATGCGTATCGGTCTACTCGCGCACCGCGACGGGGCGCGAGTCTATGCAGGCACCCATGCAATTGGGCCGAATACGCTCGGATATGCCGATATGTTCATCGGGATACTGATCGAGGCCGGCTTTAGTGAAAGTGATTCGGCCGATGCAGCCATGATGATTATCCGATTCACTACCGGGCATACATTGGAAGAGCAAGCTGTGCTCGATGGGCCGGATCCAACGCCGCTGGAAACGGCGATTGAGGAAGGCGACTTTCCTCACCTATCTACCGTACTCACTTTTCTCACGACGCCGGACTCGACCGGGCAGTTTGAGTTCGGGCTAGGTGTCGCCATCGCTGGCCTGCGGGTGGCAGGGGAAACGGCCATGTCGAGGCGGTTCGGGCAGTGTGCGAGCGGGAAGCGAAGGACAAGCGGGGACGGCGACGAGTCCGCGAGCTGAACCAGCAGTCCGAGTCCGTGACCACCGTCCGCCGAGAGTTCCTGCGCAGCACGTTGCTCGCTCGCAAGACTCCACCGAAAATGGTAGCGGCGTGTGTCGCGGCCACCCTCGCCCGCGACCCCGGACTGATGTCGGAGTACAAGGCAACGGAATCGCTCGGTGAGCTGCTTGGATTCATGGGCTACTACCCCGCTATGTGTCAAGCCGAGTGAGACAGTGACGTTCAAACGTGAAGGTGCACTTCGCCCGAATGCATCTCGTATAGATGGCCCTTTCCAAGACAATTGGCATTCAGTCACGTCGTAACTGTCCCGCGATTGCGAGATCTGTCCGGAATCGGGCCTAAGGTTTGAGCTAAGTACTATCGGGGTTCGATATCGATATCCGAAGGGGGGTGATGAAAGAACTTCAGCGGGCCGCTGTGCGGCTTCACATCCTTCATCACGCTGCGCAGGAATCGATTTACGGGGGCTGAATGTCGGAAGAGCTCGCGCATCACGGCTACAAGATCAGCCCGGTACCTTGTATCCGACATTGCGCCGTCTCGAAGTCGGCGGACTTCTCGAATCCGAATTTTGTTTTCTCCGAAGGTCGTTCGCGTCGTGTGTACCCGCCACCCCGGCTGGTGAGGTAGCGCTGGTCGAGGGCCGTGTGTCTTTGGCGGAATTGGCACGTGAAGTGCTCGGCCCGTCGTGGCCTGAGAACTGATCTCACCGAACAGGTTTCGTGGTCCTCTGGCATGCGGCGTAGATGAGCGTACCGGTCGTGAGTACGCCGATGCCGATGGTGAGGGATGCGGTCGGCAAGAATGCTGCCAGCGCGACGCATCCGATTCCGCCGAGCGCCGGTGCTACACGAGTGCGGCGGCGGGGGCGGGGCAACGTCTATGCGGCGCATTGGCGATTAGGTAGTACGCCAGTACGGCGAATCTCGGCGGAGGATCAGCTCGTGGCTATCGGTGGCGCCGAAGTTGATCAGACTCCGCCCGTGGGATGGTCCGACCTCTTGTTTACGCCTAATGCCGGCACCGTCATGGATGGCTCTTCCTCCGTGGTCATGGATGGCTCTTCCTCCGTGGTTTAGAAGAGTCATCCGCGCGCCATCCTCACGGCCAATGTGAACTGTCGCTCGGACGGTAGGTCTGCAATCCGGATCCTCGTGAATGGCAATGGGGTGAATAACAGTTCCGATATCGGGGGTTATGACGTTCGCGGCGGAACTGCAGTCGGCTACCCGTTGACCGCCTGGGACAGGGTGAAGGTTCAGTACAACGGAATCAGCCAGTTCGGCGCCACTATCTTCACACGAAGCGGCTTTGCCGTTCTGTAAAAAAGGGCGCCCCTACCGGGATTCGGGGGGGGGGCGTCTTTTGCTGTTTCATACGGCGTGATGGGCCGAATAAACTGGGCCGAGTTGGTTGGCCCCGCAGCAGCCGGTGGGTGGGCTCTGTTAGGTCTTCAGCGGACGAGGCGGTGCCCGAGAGGTACGCCGAAGGCCTGAGTCGTGGCCACCGAACCGAGTGATCGGTTCACGAAGGCGATGACGAGAGCTCCGGTTATGAGGAGCAGTGCTTTTCGTTTCACGACATCTCCGTTTCGAGGCCCGTTAGATTCTGCAGGTTTCCGGTCGCAGATAGTTGCCGAGAGTAACTAGATCCGGGCTTTTTCATTCCGTAACTGGGCATCCCTGACGGCCACACAAGGTAGGGGACCGTCAGGGCTGGTACCCGGACAACTGTAGCGTTATGCGTTTACAATCCGACCATACCTGCAACGGTAGCCATATCGTAACCCCTGGGTCTTTTGATCTCCGACTTCACCCTCTGCCGCAATTAGGCGGGGCGCGTGATGTGTGAGTTCGCAGTGGCAACCCGAGACGACGTCGAGAGCGACTCTCGGATCGGAATGACATCCGCAGGACAGGAACTTCGGTGATCTTGCTGCAGTCTCAGCCGTTCGGCCGACGAGATCCATGGGCCGTCGTAAACCACGCGGCTGCAGCGTCGGCATTGCGTGCAGTACGCACCGTTCTTCATCAGCTAATGCAACTCTCGGCGTCCGGGTCCCGACCCGTGAAAGATCTTAGTCGGCGCAGTCGAAGCGAGAGCTGCCAGCTCGGGACTGGGCAGCGTGGCTGACCGTGTTACCGGCGTCGAACTGCCGCGGCAGCTGTATACCGCATGTGGGGAATGCCAAACCTCAATCTCGTCGGGCATTTTCAAGATCCAGGGGTTACCAAGAAGGGCCACCAGCGAGTGTGTGATCAGCACGCTGGCGGCCCGGGGTGCGCCGAGAACCGAGGCGGAAGCGGCGCACCGTTTGTGGTGCCCTGCCGACTATCTGGGGGAGATCGCGTCGGCAGGGCATACGCCATACCCGAAGTTGAGGGTTCGAGCGATGCCGCCGACGAAAATCTACGGATCCGAGGGTTCCGATACCAGTCTTCGCGAAGTCACAGATACTTGAGTGTTGCACTATCCCCGATTCATGGACAGCGCATGGAGATAACTGATCCGAGCGCGAAACTCTCGAACTGTTTCGCTGCGCGAATGTTCAGAGATTCCGTGGGAAAATAACGCCCATGGCTTCAGGATTCGCAGCTTGGGTTCGAGACCAGATCGTGGCCCGCGGCTATGAAAGTCCAGAGGAAGCAGCTCGGGCGCTCGGTGTGTATCCATCCCAGATGCGTCAGTGGACAAGGATCTCGCGGTCCCCGACCCCGCAGGTGCTGCGGCGCGTGGCAGCGTTGTTCGATGCGCCTGTGCAGGAAGTGTTGATCGCCGCCGGGTTCATGACGGAAGAGGACAACCGGCCGTTGTCGCCCACACGGAAGTCGCTGCAGCAATTGTCGAACAAACAGATTCTCGACGAGATTCGGCGCCGGACTGCGGGAGACTTGGGAGGGCCGCCGATTCCTGTGCGGGTGGACGGAGTTCTCCATTCGCCGGATGGCCCGCCCACAGTGTTCGTCAGTTACACCTAGGCGGGCCGCGCACGCCGAGCCGGCAAGGCGAACGTGCACGAGGGATACTACTTCTCGAGTATGGGGCCGAACCGCGCTTGGCGGTTGCACACGGTACTTAAGTATCAGGCAGGCGCGTCGCCAGCGCGTCCATTGTGCCTGCGGTTCAACGTGGCGGCGTGAGCGTTTGGAGAGACCAACCCCCGGCGAGTACACAGCCGGAGGGCAGGCCTTGCGCGGCCGAACTGACCACTCAGAATCGCCGCAGCAATGAAATGATATCCAATTTCCGCGTTCAAAATGCCAGATAGTTCTTCGAGTTTGCGATCCAAGTGCGAAAATTCATTGCCGATAACTTGGTCGAGCGGACTGTGCAGATCGAAGTGGAGTATGCCAGGGCGATGCCGGATCGCACCTCCGCAGTTGAGACGATGCTCATCGGAACCGTAATACTTGAGCGAGCCATCGTCGAGGTTCGTCGACTTGCTCTCGAAGCTGCCAGTTCCCAGATCGACAACGCGCCGCATGCGCAGCTGTGATCGGTGGTGTCCTCACCGCACCTCTTTTGTATTGCGTGGCAATGACTTCCAGAGACCATTCCCGAAAGAAAGCATCTGGGCAGATCGAATCCGGCCGGTTGACCTTGCGTCTCGCGTCGTCACCTGGCCAGAAAGGTGGAAACACCTGCTCATCCGACTCTGGGATCGGTCAGCGGGGTCTACCGATGGAGTGGTCGACACATGCGCGAGGTCAACAACCTCCTCGCGGCGCAACCCCGCTACGAGTATCTGTAACAATCCCGATATCGACCGGCCTCAGCCGATCCCGACGCGAGCGCACGAAGCCACCCAACTCCGGCGGATTCATGAATCTATTATGCGTCAAGTGCGGTAGGCGAGTGGGGGGTAATGCTCCCCTGGTTCCCGTTCGCCAAACCCAGGACGCTGGCAGCATGAACGAATCAGAAATCATCCCAACCATCGCCGCAATCGCTGCGGGATTCCGCGGCGACCAGCGCGCACCCGTCATCGGCACTCCTGCCGACCTTGGACTCGACTACGAAGCGGTCACGTTCTCCGCCAGCGATGGCGTGCCTCTCGAAGGCTGGTTCATTCCTGCCGAGAGCGACGAAATCGTCATCGCGAACCACCCGATGGGATTCACTCGCACCGGCCTTCCCAGCCACCTAGAGCCGTGGAACTCCATCTGGGCACCTAGCGACAACAACATCGAGATCCCCTTCATGCCGGACTACAAAATCCTCCACGACGCCGGCTACAACGTGCTCACCTACGACCTGCGCAATCATGGCCTCAGTGCAGCCGCTAACGGCGGAATCACCTCCAGCGGCATCTTCGAAGCCCGCGACGTGCTCGGCTCCCTCACCTACGCGCGCACTCGCTCCGACCTCGCTACGATGCGTATCAGCCTGTTCAGCCGTTGCCTCGGCGCGGACGCCACATTCGCCGCCGCCTATCAGGAGCCCGCAGCCTTTGAAGGCATCGACTCCCTCGTGGCGGCGCAGCCGGTGACGACCAAGGTGATCATCTCCCACACGCTCGGACTCCTCGGCATCCCCGAAGGACACATCGCCGACGTCGACCGCGGCATCCAACTGGTGACCGGTCTCGGGTTCGATCAGCAGGACCCTCTGCCGTGGGCTGGTGCCGTAACAGTGCCGACATTCATCTACCAGGTCCACGACGACAGCCTCGTCACACCCGCCGACGTGCAATCCATATTCGACGCGTTGCCCACCGAGGACAAGAAACTCCATTGGATCGAAAACAGTCAACGCCGCTGGGACGGTTACCTCGAATTCCAACGCAACCCGCAGCCCATGCTCGACTGGATCAATCAGCACAACCGCTGAGCGCTTTCGCGGCGGTGCCTCGTGGACGCAGGCGTCCTCACGAGGTACCGCCTTCCCGCTACTCCGCATCGATTTCGACCTGTAAGACGTCCGCACTTCCCGACAGGCCGGCGAACATCAGCATCTATGAGACAGTCCCACCCCGAAAGTTGGACACTTAATGGAACCTTATGCGATGGGGTGTTTGGGCGCGGTACTCGTCAGGGCTCAGGTAGCCGAGTCGCTGTTGAAGGCGCGATACCGGTAAATGATCGCCTCTACCACCGTTCGGGCATCGGGGAACGAGGCGGGCCTGGCGGATGGGGAAGCATGTCCTCGATCAGAGAAGACTGAGTATCCGACGCACGTCAAAACGTGACGCACCTTCAGGCCCTCGGTGGTCTGCGCGAATCGTTGTCAGGCACGCCCTAGATCAGCTAGATGGCGCCGGCACGCGGCGGTTACGGCTGCCGCGGCGGGAGAATCTCGCCGACCCGTCCGGGTTACGGACACGACATGGCTCTTGACCGCGGGAGAGAAGGGCCGAGCCTCGATGGCCCCAGTTAAGACTTCGTCCCGCACAAATGTTCTCGGCAGAGCCGAGCAGAAGGCGCCCCTGACGACCAGCGCTTTGATCATGTGGGCCGAGTCGATGTCCTCGGCCAGGCTAGTTGGCGGATTGACAATGTCCAGACGGGACCACACCACGCGCCGGAAACCAGGGGTGAGGGTCAGTTGGACGGACGCGAGATCCTCGGCAGAGACGGTTGCGCTCGTGTGATCTGCGAGTGCGAGCGGCGTACCGACCAAGACGACTTCGTCGGTCCCGATGTCGACAAAGTCGAGGCGTGGCATGTCGGCCATCGAAGGCCATCGTCGAAAGATGCCGACATCGAGCCGGCCAGCATCCAACCAGTCAGTGAGGAACATGGGCAGGGCTTCGACCAGTTGTAGCCGAACACCCGGGTGCTGTTCCGCGAGGCTGCTTTGGAGATCCTCTGCGAGGGCGGGCATGAGCGTGGGCGACATGCCGACCGTCACCGTGCCCGCTACGGCGCTTGCGGCCGTGCGTACCGCAGGCTTGATCTGGTCGGTGTAGCCGAGCACCACCTCGCACATCTCGGCGAGGCGTTCGCCAGCAGCCGTCGGCCTTACCCCGTCGCGAAGCCGGACAAGCAAGTCAACGCCGAACTCATGCTCTAAGGACTGAATCTGCTTGGTCAACGCAGGCTGGCTGACATGTAATACCCGCGCGGCTCGGCTCAGGCTCCCTTCGCGCACGATCGCCACGTAGTACTCAAGCTGTCTGAGTTCCAAGGATTGACCCCTCTGCTCTCTGATGACGCTCGGGTAGGCCGAGGTGGCCGTTCAGGTAACACGGAATCGTCGAAGCCATTGTCTCCCAAGGGGGCGTCGAGTGGACTGCGTTCGCTATAAAGGGCGGGTGGACCTCTCGCCCTCACGGCGGGCGTTGCGGTGGGGATGGCGTCTAGGTCGATCACTCGCGGGTGGCCAGTGTGGGCCGACCCGAACGTGCATCGCGTGTTGCGGCATGGCCGAGGAAGAGGGGCAGACGACCGACAAGAGCCGCAATCGCCAGACCAACCACAGCCCCACCGAGCGCAATCACCAGAGGGGCACGCAAGCCCATCGCGGCGATCAGAGGCGCGATCGACAAGGGGAGTAGGCCACCAAAGATTGCCGCGCCGACATTATATGGGATGGAGTACCCGACCTGACGGTTCTCGGTTGGGAACATGGAGGCCAGCAGACCAGGGCCGGCAGCGACCAAAGATGAGGCACTAAGCGCAGCGGGAACGGGGAGGACCAAGGCCGCGACTGAGTTGCTACCAAGGGTAGGAACGATCGCGAAGGCGAGGATCGAGGCCGCCGCTGAAGCTGAACCGCCGACGACATAGAGGCGGCTCCAGCCGTATCGGTCCGCGAACCGGCCCCACCATGGCATGGCCACCATCGCGACCACGATGAGAATCAGGCTGCCAGTCAGAGCGAAGTCGGCAGAGTAGCCGAGATTGACCTGTAGATAGGTCGGCCAGTACTGGAAGAAGACCACGTTGAGGGCTGTGAGCGCGCCAACCACGAGGAAACCGACGATCAGAGATGCGGCATGAGTGCGCAGTATCTTGCCGATCGAGCCTGAGGGCTGCCGTCCGTGGGGGCGGGTGAGTTCCAACTCCACGAACGCGGGCGTCTCCTCCATCTGACGACGAAGGTAGAGCGCAACCAATCCGAGTGCCCCGCCAATCAGGAACGGCAGGCGCCAGTCGAGCGAGGGGATGCCGGGTGCGAGATGGGTGACAACCAAGTCGGACAGCAAGGCCGCGCCCGCGCCGAACAAGAACCCGCCATAAGCCAAGGACATCATGTAGGCGCCGGAGAATCCCACACGGGAGGGACCCGCGAACTCAGAGACGAAGACCGCCGCTGCTGGCAGCTCCCCGCCGACCGCGCATCCCTGTAGCACCCGCATCAGCAGCAGGAGGGCGGGCGCGAACCAGCCGACGTTGTCGTATGTTGGGAGGACTCCGATGCCAATCGATGCTGCCGACATGAGGGCCAGCGTGAAGATGAACACCTTCTTTCGGCCGATTCGGTCTGCCAGTCGAGACAGCGCGATGCCGGCTACGGGGCGGACCACGAAACCGATGGCATAGATCCCGAAGGTCGACAGGAGGCGCAGAGTTTCCGGTCCTTCGCTGGGGAAGAACGCCTGTGAGATCGAGGCAGCAACGTAGATGTAGGCGACGAAGTCGTAGTACTCGAGCATCGCGCCCAGCGACGCCAGGCGCCGATTCTTGGTCTCGTGCAGTCTTCCCGCATTCATGATTCTCCGATCTTCAGCGACATAGGTCGTCGCATGGCAGCCCAGCGCCGCAGTCCTCGCGCCCAGGAGTTGGCCGATGTGGCGGCCAACCAGAATCGAGTGTGAGGCGTGCGTCACTTCGTGACCAATATCGACTAGTCATCGGACCCATTACCTATCTCGATGGGTGCCCCGAATGCATTCGATGGATCGAATGCCTGCTTGTCGCTGTCTGTGACGAATGAGGTACGACACGGTCCGATTCCATGGCGCTATGTCTGCGATCATCATTATTCATTGGCCCGCAGTATCTTTCGCTGTTAACTTCGCAATTACGCCTTGCCGGTGGCTGACGTGAGGCGCGCCGTGGGTAACTGTTTCGGAGAGAAAGGGTCGTCAGTGAGCGCTGGACAAGACGAACTGGAGGTTGTCTGCGAGACAGGCGTGGAGGAGTTGCTGATCCGGCAGGCCAGCTCATGCGGCGCAGCGGCGGCTGACCAGCGGATCCTGATCAAAGGAGGATCAATCCTCTCCATGGATCCGCAGATTGGTGATTTCGCTGTTGGTGACATATTGATTGCAGGCAACACCATCATCGAGGTCGGCTTGTCGATCGCAGCGCCGGGCGCCGTCGTGATCGATGCCAGCAATAGCATCGTGATGCCAGGGTTCAGCGACCCGCACATCCACTGCTGGGAAGGCGCGCTAGGAAGACTGATCCCCGTGAACGTGTCTCAGGATTCGAAGGATCCGGTCGCAGCGGTGGATGGGGCAGTTGCCTCCACTCGCAGCTACCTCTACTCGGCCCACAGAGAGTTCGGCCCGATTGTCGAGCCGGAAGATGTCTACGCCGGAACATTAGCCACTCTTTTGAGTGCTCTTAACGGTGGGATCACCACGGTGGTCGACAACATGCACAACGCCCGCACGCCCGAGCATGCCGATGCCGCGGTGGCGGCATTGTCCGAATCAGGGGCCCGCGGTGTGCTTGCACTGGGGGCGCCTCGGGCCGGCGCGTGGAGCAACACATTCCCGGACGATATCTATCGGGTGCGTGAGAGGTATTTTGCCAGCGAGGATCAACTGTGCACGCTCCGGCTTTTTGCTGCGGGTGCAGACGATTTGACGGATCTCGTCCCGGTGCGCAAAGACCTGGATCTGTGGTTCTCGTTTGACAGCGGACTTGAACGCCAAGACATTTCGGCTCTGTACCAGCGGGGCTGGCTTGACGGGCGAGAGGCGATCAATCATGCGAACTTCCTCTCCCCCGAACAGCGTCAGTTGATCGTCGACCACGGCAGCCAAGTAAACGTCTGCCCACGCATTGAGACCGGGTTTAGGTACGGTCGGCTTCCATATCATGAGTGGGTCGATCAAGGCCTGCGCCCGGGTTTGAGCAATGACAATCCCATGACCTACGGGGTCGACATGTTCACCGAGATGAGGACGCTCCACCTTGCGCTTCGCATCGATGAGCATCGGGGCGGCGCCAAGGCCCCGTCGTTGCGCGCGGTACTTGAATCCGCCACTCAAGCGGGAGCCAACAACGCTGGCCTTGGAGCCAGGACCGGCTCGCTGACGCCAGGGAAGAAGGCGGATCTCGTCCTCATCGACGCGAGCGGCCCGCAATTGTTTCCGCGGAACAACGTCTTGTGTTCGGTAGTGCAAGCAGCCGATATCGGCTCGGTCCGCGCGGTGATGGTCGATGGCCGAATTGTGAAGTGGGACGGCCGCCTTGTCGGTCTCAACCTCGATCGCGTCAACCACTTGGTCGAACAATCCCGCGACCGCCTCCTGGACAAGGCTGGTTGGCCGCATGATCGCATCGACTTCGACGACTGAAACTTACGGCAACACAGAGAGGCTCTACGCAATGTCGTTCAACTTTCGGCGTGTGGTCACCGGACACGACGACCGCGGTAACGCGGTGGTCAAGCTCGACTCCCTTGTCGACTCCGAGCCGAGGGCGCCGGGCTACGAGGCGAGGGTGGTCTGGTGCACCAGCCAGTTCCCTCCGAGCAACCAGGAGGAGGACTTCGACGATGGCGCTCCTGGACCACGAGGCACACGAGTGCTCTTCCGGATTGGAGAGTTCACGCCAGCGGACTTCGTCGGCCCCAGCATGCACCGCACTGAAACACTCGATGTCGGCCTAGTTCTATCCGGTCAACTGGACATGGTGCTTGACGGCGGTGAGGTCATCGAAAGCCTCGGTCCCGGCGACTTCGTGATCCAACGCGGGACGATGCACTCCTGGGTGCCGCGCGGCGCAGAACCAGTGCGAATCCTGTTCGTGCTCATGGACTCCGAACCCGTCCGCGTGGGAGAGCGGACCCTGGGTAACGACCTGTCGGTCTTCGGCGGTCGCCTATCGCCTATGCCCTCCTCGTCCACATCTAGCAAGGGGGTCTGAGGTGCGATTCGCGACCTATCGAGAAGGGCGCGCTCACCGCGTCGGCGTGCTCTCCGGCGACCACCTCTACGGCCTCGCCGCCGGCATCACGCTGCGAAGCCTCTTGGGCGACGACGGCGAGCGACTTCAGGCCGCAGGCGAGAATGCCCTTCGGGACCCCCACACGGTTGTCGCCCTGAATGACGCGCTGCTCGCCGCACCTATCCCCGATCCCCCCACTGTGCGCGACTTCATGACCTTCGAGGCCCACTACGCGGGTTCGCTGCTGGCCCTTGACATTGACGCGAAGGTCCCTTCTGTGTGGTACGAGGCGCCCGCTTTCTACTTCACCAACCCATACGCAGTCCTGGGACCCCACGATGCGGTTCCAGTGCCCCCAGGCAGCTCGCGGTTCGACCTGGAGCTGGAAGTCGCGGCAGTGATCGGGCGAGGAGGACGCGATATCCCCGTCGACCGGGCAGCCGACCACATTGTCGGTTATTGCCTTCTCAACGACTGGTCAGCTCGGGACCTTCAGTTCCACGAGATGGCAGTCCGGCTAGGCCCTGCAAAGGGAAAGGACACTTCACTTTCCCTCGGCCCAGTCTTGGTCACGGCCGACGAACTGGAGCCATACCGCTCTGGCAACGCATTTGCGCTTGAAATGGTGGCCCAAATCAATGGAAGGACGATCGGTAGGGATCGTTGGGATTCGATGCACTTCTCCTACCCCGAGATGATCGAGTACGCCAGCAGAGGTACCGAGGTGAGGCCAGGCGACGTCCTAGGCTCGGGAACCTGCGGAGGCGGATGTCTCGCCGAGTTGTGGGGGCGCCATGGCAACGACTTTCACCCTCCGCTCTCGCCGGGTGACGAGGTCACGATCTCGGTTGACAAGGTCGGATCTATGACATCTCGGATCGTTGAATACGAGGTGTCCGGCCGGTGAGGCAGACGATTTCCGGTCCACCTGTGAGTGTGCTCGACGTGCACGCCCACCACCTTGGGACAGATGTGGTCGGCGGCTCCCAGGGGGATGGTCCACACATCATTCTTGATGAGACAGGGCGAGGTCGACTCATCGATGGTCAGATGGCGCCCCGTGAGGTGCCCATCTCCATGTGGTCGGTGCCCGAGCGGCTGCGAGAGATGGACGCAGCTGGCATCTCTCATCAGGTGATCTCGCCAGTGCCCGCGGCCATGGAGCACGCCTGGCGGAACGTGGCCTATGCCCGATCGGTGAACGACTCGATTGCGAGTGCTTGTCGAGAAGCAGGCGGCCGACTGATTGGGCTCGGTTGTCTACCCGCAGCACAGACCAGGGATGAAGCCGCGAGATGCGTGGGACTAGGTCTTAAAGGTGTCGAGATGGGCACGAGGATGGCGGCTTTCGAGCTCGACGCTCCCGATCTGGCGCCCGTCTGGGAGACGTGCGAACACCTCGGCCTCGTTGTCTTCGTACATCCGACCATGGGTGGCCGGGGTGCCGTCCGCAGGGACGAGGGCTGGCTTGCTGCTGGCTTGGGCATGGTCACCGACACTGCCCTCGCTGCCTACGCGTTAGCCTTCGGAGGTGTGCTTGCTTCTCATCCGCAACTCCGGGTCCTCCTCGCCCATGGTGGGGGTACCTTCGGTTGGGTCTACCCTCGGATGAGAGCGATTGCTGCTGTCGGTGGTGTCGACGTCGCAGGGTGGGAGACGCTGATCCGCCGCATGTATGTGGACACTCTGGTCTTCGACGCAGAGCAGATCCGATTGCTGGCATGCCGCTTCGGACCGGACCGTCTGGTCCTCGGCAGTGATTGTCCCTACCTGCCGCTCGAGACAGCGATGCTGTTGAGCCGCGCCGAAGATGCTTCGGCTGCGGGAGGAGTGCTGGCTGGCTCGACCCACGATCTCTTGGCCGGCAACGGACAACGACTCTTTGGTCTAGTGCCCAAGGACCACGATGCAATTGCATGAGAGAAGCGGTGAAGATGGGCGCTACATGATGACGTCAACTGATACCTTCGCGTCGACCTGGGACCGCGCTGTCGCCCAGAATGGGCCCCGTACCTTCCTCATATTTCGCGACGACAGCGGCATCGCGACGAGTTGGACGTACGCGGAGTTCGATCGCCTGGTGGCCAGTACGGCGGGAGCATTGCGTACCAGAGGAGTCAGTCAGGGATCCGCAGTCCATGTGATGCTGCGCAACTCGCCGGCCTTCGTCGCGGCTTGGCTTGCCGTAGCTCGCTTGGGTGCCTGGATGGTGCCCGTGGATCCAGCTTCCGCCGCACGGGACATCGCGACCCAGGTGCGCCGCATCCAGCCCACCCTCGGATTGATCGGAAGATCTCGGGCAGAGACCTACCGGACCGCTGTGGGGGCGAAAGTGTCTCTCATCGAACTGGAGGAGGACGCTAGCGACCTGGACAGTGATAGCCCGCTCCTCGCCGGCGAGCCGACGCGTACTGCACCCGGCGTCAGAGCACTCGACCGGATTGCGGTGATGTTCACCTCTGGCACGACCTCGGAGCCCAAAGGTGTGGTCCTGACCCAGGCTGCCTACGCGCAGGTGGCGAGGACCATGTCGAGGACCATCCAGCTCGCGTCGGGGGATCGGTGGTTTGTGACGCTGCCCCTGTTTCACGCCAACGCGCAGTACTACTGTTTGGCCCCGGCCATCGAGGTCGGGGCGAGTGTGGCTATGACAGCGAGCTTTTCCGCCTCTCGATGGATCTCGCAGGCGCGCGAGCTGGATGTGACCCACGCGAGTCTCTTTGCTGCCCCTATCAGAATGATCCTGGCACGAAGCCAGGAAGAAGAAACGCCGTTGTCGCTCAAACACGTGTGGTTCGCCCAGAGTTTAGGTAAGGAGCATCATGCCGCGTTCGGGAGGCTCGTCGGGGTCTTACCACGTCAGTTGTACGGAATGACCGAGACCGTGGCGATCGTGACGGCTGACAACCGCGAGCCGCCCGTTCATGACCTAATCGGGCCTGCGGCGGCATCCCGGCAGATCAGGGTGATCGATCCTCGAACCGCGCAGTTAGCCGTCCCTGGCCAAGCGGGCGAACTTCAGGTGTTCGGCCACCGCGGCTGGGATCTGTTTGCCGAATACCTCGATGCCCCCGGCATCAACGCCAGGGTCTTTTTGGATGACGAAGACAGCGGCGCGGGCGGGAGTTGGTTTCGTACAGGCGATCTGGTCGTGATAGAGCCCGACGGGAATTCACTCCGTTTCGCAGGCAGGATCGACGATGTCATCAAAGTCGCCGGAGAGAACGTCAGTCTGACTGAGGTGGAAGCCGTTATCGCTCAGGCTCCCGGTGTTCTGGAGGCCGCCGTTGTAGCGCAAGTGGATCCAGTTCGCGACCAAGTACCAGTGGCCTATGTTGTCCTGAAAGACAAGGCGAACCGACCGCTGGTCGAGGAATTGGACCGATTCGCCGTCCGGAGTCTGGCACCCGCCGCTCGGCCACGCGAATGGCACTTCATCGATCAGCTTCCTCGCACCAGTGTGGGAAAGATCCAACGGTTCCGTATCAGGACCGACGGGTAGGCAACCGATGGCCGACCGGACTCTGCAGGAAGGTGCAGACGCCATTCCTCGGCGACGATAAAGGGCCCCTGGCGTTTTGGGGGACGGATCACGCTCCAGACACGCGCATACTTGAGCCATGAATCTTCAGGAGCTGGGCGCCTTTCTGCGCTCGCGTCGCGACCGCGTGAGTCCCGATGAGGTGCAGATCCCCACGGGTACTCGCCGGCGGGTTGCAGGGTTACGTCGCGATGAGGTCGCCGAACTCGCCCACGTATCTGTCGACTACTACATCGAAATTGAGAGGGGTACGGCGCAGCCTTCGGCCGGGGTACTGGATGCCCTCACCGCGGCGTTGCGAATGAGTGAAGACGAGCGAGCACATGCGTTCACGCTCGCCGGTCGTCGCCCACCTCGGCATGACTCGACGACCGAGCTGTTGCCGGCGATGCGCGATCTGCTGGGGCGGTTCGGCGACGTTCCGGCCTACGTGACCACTGATCTGCAGCTTGTTCTTGCTCAGAATAGTGCGGCCACCGCGCTGCATGGGCCGATCCCTGAATCATCTGACCTGACGGCGAGCTATGTCTATCGGTGGTTCACCAACCCGGCCGTGCGCGCCCAATTCGATGACGCATACCACGACGCCGAGGCCCGCGCGCTGGTCGCAGACCTTCGCGTGGGTGTCGCCAGGCGAGGGCCGTTGGACCTGGAGGCAGCGGAGCTCATCGGGGCCCTCGCCGAGCGAAGTCCGTGGTTCGCGCGGCTCTGGTCTCAGCAGGATGTCGGGATCCGGCGGGCAGAGAGCAAGAGACTGAACCACCCCGGGCGAGGGTCGATCAAGTACGACTGTTATGCGCTGCTTAGCGACGATGCCCGCCAGCGCGTGGTGTGGTATGTCCCCACCATTGAGTCTTCACTGGCGTCGTCGTTCGACGCGGCTGGCGGCAAGGGGTAGTCCGCCGCTTCGGTCGCGGCCGAGACATGATCGAGCGAACTCGGCCGTACGTTGATCAGGTTTGCACAGTGGGTTACATAACGATCTCGCTGACATCGGTGTTGTCGTGCTGTGCGACCGCACAGGCTCTGCCAACTTAACTGAACGCAATTGGGAATAAACAGCATTCGGCCACACTTAGGCGGATCCTGTTGGTGGGACGCCGGGTTAGGCGGCGACGGGTACGCCAGTCGCGTCGTACCAGGTGGCGAATCGGCCGGTCATTTCGGAGCGGTAATCGCTTGAGGTGAGCTTGTGTCGGCTTGGCTGGAAGTGCGGCGATATCGCGCTGAACACCGCAAGGAACCGTTGTGCCGCACCGGGTGAGCGGAAGAACTTCATGGCGCGTTCTCGTTGTCTGGCGGGTTGGTGCGAGTTCTCGGCCCGGTTGTTGAGATACTTCGAGCGCCGGTGTTCGACCGATGGCATCAACTCCCGATGCGCCACAACGTAACTGGCTAGCTTGTCGGTCACCAGCACCAGCACCGGCACCGGAGTCTGCTTGCGCATCAGCTTGCCGAAGAAGCGTTTCGCCGCCTTCGCGTTGCGTCGTGACCGGACCAAGACGTCGAGGACATTTCCGTCCTGATCGATCGCCCGCCATAGATACTTTCGGATGCCGCCGATCTTGATGAACACCTCGTCCAGAAACCATGTGTCGCCGGGTTCGGGAGCGCGTCGGCGCAGGCCACGTGCATGTTCGGGTCCGAATTTCGCGCACCACGTGCGGATCGTCTCGTGCGAGACGAAGATGCCGCGGGCGAGCATCAATTCCTCGACGTCGCGCAAGCTCAAGGCGAACCTGGCAAATGACGAGAACATTGCGGCCTCGATTCCCGGACACTCTCCCAACACAGTTTCAGCGGCGCCCACGCAAACTGCCCATCCGCCGTGAGGAGCCAAAAACGTTGCACAACAACGTGTTCGACGCAGGCGGAGGGTGACCGAATCCAACTTCATCACGGTTGTAGGGTTGATCCTGGCCGCGGAGACGATTGCCAGAGTCCGGCGCGGCCGGCGATCGAGTATCGAATCCTGAGCTGGTACCTCGTTCGTCAGATGTAGTACTGCAGATGGATGTGCAGTCGAGTACCTGCTGATTGACTCTCTCCCGGAAGGGAGTCGTTAATGAGCACGTCCGTCAACCGAAGCCGCTGGTCGATCGTTGCGTTGTCAGGTGCCGGAGCGGCATTGGTGGCCGCGTTCGTTTTGGGCCCGGCCGCGTTGTTACGCGGACGCTATCCGCAGTTCCAGGATCAATCCGTCATGAGTGAGCTGCTCGGCCGCGGCTTGGTCGACTACTGGGGTGGCGGAGTCCGCACCTATCCTCGAGGCTTGGCGGAGATGGTGGACTACTGGTTCGAGTGGCACGCGATCAAGATCGTCATCTCGGTGCTGCTGACCGCGGTTCTGGGTCTGCTCGCGGCGACTCTGTGGCGGCGATCTCTGACGGCCGGCGTAAGTTGTGTGGTCGCGGCGGCCACTATGACTGTGCTGTCATTGTTTTCGGTGTTTGTGGCTGTGCTCAACATCCAGTCGACGGTCGCACCCGTAATAGCGCTGCTTCCGATGCTCTCCGCTGACAACGCGGACGGGCAGACAGCGCAGTCTCTGATCGAGAACGGTGTGCAGAGCGGAGACTCCAGGCCGCCACTGCTCGAGTTGCTCACACAGGTTGAGCACTACAACTGGTCGGCGATTGTCGCTACCGCCGGGGTGATCGTTGTAGTCGCAACCGGAACCGTCATCGTCTTCCGACGCTACAGGTCGTCTGACACGACAAACGGTGCCCACCGTCGGATGTTCGTCGCCCTCGGATCGCTCGGTGCTGTGATGACCATTGCGATGGCGCTGCTGTTCGTTGCGGCCGTTGTTGCGGTCGCCGATCCAGGAGAAGCTCTGCTCGGCGCGGTCGGCCTGTGACTCTATTGCCGGACCAACATGAAGGGCGACGGCGTATCCATGACCGAATCGCAGAGGTGCTGAACGTCGCTCGCAGTACGTTGTGCCGAAACCTGCAGTAGCAAAAGTGAATTCGCTATGTCATTGGAAATGTTGCGTCTTCGCCGGCACTGATGTCACCGGTTCGACCTCGATGGATGCGCTCCCTACACTTCGATGGGGCGATTCGGGTGTGGGCCTGTGGTTGGCGCGCTGATATCTGTGCGCCATTGCCTCGACCGCGGTGAGTGGGTAACGCAGCTGTCTGTCGAAGTGGGAGAGGGGCAGCTGCGTCGCGGGTTGCAGATCGTCAAGCCGCGGCCCTCGACGGCTCGTTGCGGTAACGCGACAGTCGGCCGTCGGTTCCGGTAAGCCGCCAGGACCAGAGGGTGAGCCGGGTGCGCATTCCGTTGGCGTCGGCGAGGCTCCGGACGTCTGCGCAGGACTCTGCAAGGAGTCGCCGGAAATCGGGGTTGCGCATCGAATAGGTCTCGCGCAGAACATTGCGGGGGATACCCAGCAATGTCGCGTCCTGCCGGCTCGGGACGACGATGGACCAAAACCCTATGCGCATGACTACAGGCGTGGTGAGGCCGAGTGCGAGGCGGTTGAATCGGCTCATGCGCGGAGCGTGATGGCGCAACCAT
>Ga0154000_1000084_pt1 | contig 28881 bp, 21 predicted proteins | sample TSNC084MetaG_FD_104674 | JGI IMG/M metagenome (GOLD analysis project Ga0154000, IMG submission 104674) | Attine ant fungus gardens microbial communities from North Carolina, USA - TSNC084 MetaG | ecosystem: Host-associated > Fungi > Mycelium > Unclassified | place: USA: North Carolina, Lumber... | reverse complement strand
CTGATGAAGGATACTGTTTCATTACCGACAGCCTGGACAGCCGCTTGAATTATAAGAGCGTTAAGGTCGAGCTGGTAAGCCCTGACGGCGGGACCCGAGAGGAGTTAGTGATGGATACTCACTATAAATTAACCGCGCCCACTGTGGGGGCCCCTGGCACCGGAAACGATGACATTATTATTGACTTCAAGACGGTGGCCGGCCTGGCGAAGCTCGTAAATACCCCTATTGACAGCACGATTGAAATCACTATTACGACAGTGGTAAACGAGACGGCCGTGACAAACCTGGCGCGCCCCATTAAAAACAGCGCGAAAATGTATTTCAATAACAAGGACGGCGACCCGAGCGACCCTACCGATCCCCCAATCATACCCATAGATCCTATCCCCGAAGTTAATCTTCTCGGAATTGCCATAAAGAAAGTGGATGAAAATGGTGGACTCCTGAATGGCGCCACATTTACGATCTATGAGACAACGGCTAACGTTGAGAACGGGAGCGCAATCCAGCTTGGCGACGGCTCTGACTGGACCGAAACGTCGGGCTCCAGCCTTGCGGTAGTAGGCAGCAGCCCGATAACATATTTGGATGGCTACCTATATTTCTCCGGCGAAGGTTTTGATGATCTGGATTTGCCAAGCACAGCCGGCACTACCTATTATTTTGTGGAGACTACCGCACCCTCCGGTTATCAGTTGTTGGGTATTACCTATGCATTGGATTGCGGAACAACGACAACCATTACAAACATACTGAAACCAGACTTCACGCTGCCAATCACAGGCGGGGCGGGCACCTTGCCGTCGATAATCGTCGGAATTGCTTTAATAAGCGGAGCGGCCACACTGTTCGTCCTATACAAGAAAAAAGAGAAAGCTTAAACGCGTGCATTAGCAGAGGATGGTTGAACGCAAATATTAGGAAAAACTCACAGTAGTTATCAGGAAAACGAATCACCGGCCTGACCGGGTGCTTTTGGCCGGTCGGACCGGTGATTCAATTAATATACCGCCACTATTTGGTAAACGCTTATAGGAGTTCTTATGAAAAAAATAATTTTTTTAATCTTTGCGATTATCATGCTCATAGCTGGCAGCGTTATCTTGCTCTATCCGACACTTAGTAATTGGATTTCGGTGAGTTTCCGGGAGCTTGATATTGTGTACTACAACGAAGAGTTCGAGCAGATGGACCCGGAGTATGTGGACGCAGAGCTGTCAAAAGCGCGTACATACAATGCCTCCCTGACCGGCTCCAATATCGAGGACCCCTTCATTCCGGGAAGCGGCATCATCCTGCCCGATAATTACACCTCTGTGTTAAATATTGACGATATTATAGGATATATTGAGATCCCCCCAATAGGTGTGTACCTGCCAATCTATCACGGGACTAGCGATTCTGTTTTGCAAAAAGGTGTAGGGCATATGGAAAACACAGCTTTCCCCATAGGAGGAGAAGGAAATCACGCTGTTTTGACGGGTCACACGGGTCTCTTAACAGCCAAGTTGTTTACCGACCTTAAGGAGATGAAAGAGGGCGACATATTCTACATAACCGTGCTTGGCCAAAAACTTGCCTATCAGACGGACCAGATACTTGTGGCAGAGCCTGATGAAACGGATTTACTACGTCCCGTGAAGGGCGAAGATTATGTGACACTTGTGACCTGTACCCCTTATGGCGTCAATAGCCACAGGCTTTTTGTACGAGGAACGCGAATCCCCTACGAAGAAGCGGCCGCCATAGAGCAAACCGGAGGAACGTTACGCTGGTCCAACTGGTTTATACCAATCTTCGTCTCATGTGCGCTCATTACCGTGGTGGTTATTATAATTGTCATAAAACGGCGCCGGGTTAGCCCAGAACAGGGGGACGGCCAATGAAAAGGAAAGAATGTAAAAAGAAGATTCTTATCATAAGCGCTTTGATTTTACTCATAGCGGGACTCATCGTAATCCTGTACCCCTATGTATGCCAGTATCTGTATAAATTCCACTCCAGGCAGGTTATTCGTGATTATGAGCAAAGGATGAAGGCCTATGACCAGCCCGAATCCGACAATGACTGGGAGTGGCTCTACGAGTTGATGGTCCGGTACAATATGGAGCTGTATGCGAGCGGCCAATCGGGACTCACGGATGCGTTTTCCTATCAGCAAGTAGATTTCAGCCTGATCCGGTTCGGCTTTGACGAGGAAATGATCGGGTACCTAAGCATTCCTAAAATGAATATCGAGCTGCCTATCTATCTGGGCGCGGACAAGGAGAACCTGGCAAAGGGCGCCGCACATCTCGCCCAGACCTCTCTGCCTGTTGGCGGCATAAACACAAACACGGTGATTGCCGCCCATCGCGGCATGAAAACGGCGGCTATGTTTCGCGATATTGAAGAATTGGAAATCGGAGACGAGGTTACAATCACAAACTTCTGCGAGACGCTCCGTTATCGTGTGGCGGAAATCAAAATAATAAATCCCACGAATATTGAGGCTATCCTTATTCAGCCTGGACGTGATCTTGTGACGCTCATCACCTGCCACCCTTACCGTCACAATTACCAGAGATATGTGGTATATTGTGAGCGTGTGACGGATAAATAATGTTGCTTATTGTGTGATTGGGAAGTAGGGATTATCCCCTACTCCCCCCATTAAATGCAAGGCATTACATTTCCGCCTGATACGGAGAGATAAACACCCGTCATAAAACTTGCCATATCTGAAGCCAGGAAACAAACGGCATTTGCAACATCTTCGTCTTTACCCCGTCTTCTCAGAGGTACTCTGTCAATATATGCCCAATCCTGATGTCTGTTTGAAACTTCGGGACCGTCATTTCTGCAATTATCGCTAATCGTAAGCCCGGGAGCCACTTCGTTTACTGTAATATTATATTCTCCAACCTCACGGGCCAAGACCCTCATTAGGCCGTCCAATCCACGTTTGCCGGCAACATATGCGGACTGATAGGCAAACGCTTGCATCGCGCATTCAGAATTAATAGCGATTACTCTGCCTGATCTATTCTCAATCATATCCGGAACAAATGCTTTCGTCATATAAACGAATTGCATTATACTGCTTTTGAATTGTGATTCATAGTCCTCAGGGTTCTGGTCGATAATCGTTGCCCAAACGTACTGGATGACAGCGTTAAGAACCAAGATATCCACATGCTCAAATTCACTTTTTATATACGCTTTCATCTTTTCAATCGAAGATATGCATGTAATATCTGCTTGTACAGTGATTGCCTTGACGCCATACTTTTTCGTGATCTCTTCCTTTAACTCATTTGCGTATTCTCCAGACGTATTATAACTGATAACGACATTGGCTCCGCACTCCGCTAAGCCTCTTACAATTTCTCTGCCCAGTTGACCAGCGCCGCCTGTAACTAAAGCAGTTTTTCCATTCAGATCAATTGTTTTCATGTTTCTTCTCCTTTCATTTGTCTTGAATTACTTTTCCTTAATCTCTCTCTTCATTCTTCTTAATAATTTCATTACATCATTATCACCTTTACCAAAATAATCATGTAATTTAATATACTCTTTATACAGCTGCTCGTAGATCGTGCAATTATACTCTATCGGCTCATAAGCAACTTCCTTAATCCTCCCCATTGCGGTTGAAGCTTCGGATAAATCATCATACCCCCCCATCTGCTTCCCCGCGGCAACTGCTCCGTGAATCGCGCTTCCCAGTGCCGACCCGTTTATATGTCCAGCTATTTTTATCGGCATTTTTAATACATCTGCGTAGATCTGCATCGCCAGAGTATTTTTTTGGGAAATGCCTCCCGACGCATAGAACTCATCCACAGGCACGCCATTATCTCTGAATGTTTCCACAATCTTGCGTGTACCATAAGCGGTTGCTTCAATCAACGCCCTATAAATTTCTTCAGGTTTCGTATGAATTGTCATCCCAATAATCAATCCTGAAAGGTCGGCATCCACCAAAATGCTGCGGTTCCCGTTCCACCAGTCAAGCGCAAGTAATCCGTTTTCCCCTGCCTTCAATTTCCCTGCTTTTTCGGTAAGATATTCGTGTATATTTAAATTATTTTTTTTAGCTGCATCCTTATATGCACGAGGAATACAATTATCAACAAACCACGCAAAATATTCGCCAACACAAGCCTGTCCCGCTTCATAACCATAATATCCTGGAATAACGCCATTATTTACAACGCCACATATTCCGGAAACGATGCATTTTTTCTCTCCTAATACCATATGGCAGGATGAAGTCCCCATTATGGCAAGCATTTTACCCGGACTGTTGATGCCTACAGCGGGAATGGCTGCATGCGCGTCAATTATGCTAACCGCCACTGCCGTACCCTCATTTAACTTTATTTTTTTTGCCATTTCTGCCGTCAGACCGCCCGCTCTTTCTCCTATATAAGCCAGCGGAAAATTCAGCTTTTCCTCTACATAGCATTCAAGCTTATGATGAAGCGCCTTGAAAAAATTGTTCCCCGGGTAGCCCTCCTCTTCATTCCAGAGCCCTTTGAAACCAGCTACGCAGTTACTTTTTACAAGGCTGCCGCAAAGCTTCCAGACAATCCAATCTGCAGCTTCAATCCAATAATCCATAGCATCATAGATATGAGGGGCCTCCTCCACAAGTTCCCATACTTTAGGAACTTCCCATTCCAGAGAAACTTTCCCTCCATATCTTTCCAAAAACGGCTCTCTTCGCTGACTTGCAATCGCATTTAGCTCGTAAGCTTGATCCTGTGCAGAATGATGCTTCCAGAGTTTTACGTAGGCATGCGGTTCATTTTTATACTCTTCAAGAAAACATAGGGGAGTTCCGTCGCTTTTAACCGGCAAGACCGTACAAGCCGTAAAATCTATCCCGATTCCAATAATATCTTCCGCCCTTACTTTGCTAATTCGAAGGAGCTGTGGAATTGTATGATATATTACCTCTAAGTAGTCTTGTGGGTCTTGCAGCGCCCAGTCCATGCCAAGTTTCGTCCCATCAGGCAGCTGTGATTCCATAATGCCGTGCGGATAGCTGTAAATACTGCTTGCAATCTCATTTCCATTCTCAATGTCAGCTAATATGGCCCTTCCAGATAAACTCCCGAAATCAATTCCGATGCTATATTTGCTCATATTCTATCTCCTAGATTTTTTCGTTCCATCAAATATCCATTAAGAATACAATGCGCATAACGATCCTGCGTCCAGTCATCAATCAAACCAATAGTTTTTATCAAATCTTTCCATCCAGTTTGGTCCCTGGTCATTCCCAATCCGGTCAGCTCCATACTGAATGCTCGCCAGAGCATCTTCTAGTGTTATCATGTGACCGGACGCCTTTACTTTGATCCTGTCGCCTACCGCTTTCTTCATAATATGAACCTGGCTAAGCAGATAAGTTGGCATCGGACACTGGCCCGTGGACTGCTTCACATAATCCGCTCCAATATCGGCAACCATTTTTGACGCTTGGTATATCTGGTCTGCGGACAAATACGGACATTCAATTATTATTTTGGTAGCCACATCCTGATTGTAGGATTTCATCGCTTCCTGCCATTGGCTCAGTTCCTCTTTAACAAAATTCACATCGCCTTCCAAAAAGCGTTCTATATTCATTACGCAGTCAAGATCCAATGCTCCGTTATCAATTGCGTCCATTCCATCTCTTATTTTAATCTCCGTTGAAACGACACCCGTTGGAAAGCCAATCGGTACTCCGACGCGTGAGTTTGTTCCCTGAAATACATCCTTTGCATAGGAAGCATCACCGGAATTTACGTACAGGGCAGCAAAATTATACCTCACGGTATCTTCACACGCTTTTTTAAGCTCTGAACGTTTTACAAGCGGCCCAAAACAACAATGTTCGATTTTTTTTTGAAAATCTTCTTTTGAAATATAGAAATTCGTTTTCATATTAGTCCCATCCTTTACTTGATAATTAAACTATCTTTGCAAGCCAGCCTCTATTTCCATGGAGATAGATTATAATACAGGTATATTAGCATCTAAAAACTTTTGCTTTATCTCATTGATCCTGTTTCTATTCGGTGCATATAACCCTTTAATTGACATCTCATATCCTAACGCATTGTATTTATAAGTTCCTATATCATGGTAGGGGATTAAATCGACCAGGATTAAGCGCTTCATATCACTAATAAACCCTATTATTTCGTTAATGTTGCTTTCAGTATCGCTGATGGCGTGAATCAGTGGTATGCGAATAATAATATTTACGTCCTTCAGTGCGATTTTCTTTAAATTTGACAATACAAGTTCATTGCCTGCTAACGTGTATTCTCTGCATTTCTTCGTATCCATAATTTTAAGATCCACCATAAATAAATCTGTATATGGCAGAACTCTTTCAAATGCATCATATTCTACATATGCACTTGTTTCCACAGCGGTATTGATTCCATTTTCTTTGGCTCCTTTTAGTAGCTTCGCTGCTACATTGGCCTGGATCAACGGCTCGCCCCCCGAAATTGTCAATCCTCCGCCTGATTCGTTATAGTAATCACGATCTTTGAGGATCTCGCGGAGTAGCTCGTCTACTTCGATTAATCCGCCCTTAATCTTTAACGCTCCCCGCATGCATACGGCTTCACATTTTTTACATAAAATACATAAATTCCTGTTAAACGTATGTTTGCCACCTTTTAAGTCATGTGCCTCTGCCGGGCAAATAGTAACACATTCACCACATGAACTGCATTTGTGTGCGAGGTATTCCAATTGCGCTTCACTGAGAAGTCCTTCCGGATTATGGCACCATCTGCACCTTAAAGAACAGCCCTTAAAGAACACCACGGTTCGGATCCCCGGCCCATCGTTGAGACAGAACCTTTGAATGTCAAATATATTAGCCTTAATCATAAATAATACTATCCTTTAACCGTATGCTTCCGTATGAATAACTTGGCAATACTTGAATACCGTTTCCTTATTATCGGCGATTGAATAACAATAATAACAATTAGGATTGCGCCAATGATTATTTTTTGAATCCATGGTTCGGTAACACTTTGCATATTGATCATATTCGCTATAATGGCCATAGTCAAAGACGCCCAGAATGTTCCGCTCATTCTTCCTTTTCCTCCCGTGATCAATGTTCCGCCCAGCACTACTGTCGCAATTGACGAAATCTCGTAACCATCCCCCGCATACGGAAGGGCGCTGCCCACTCTCGCAGTAATCAATATGCCGGCTATTGACGTTAGCAGGCCACATGTCATGTAAGCCAGAATCTTCCCTTTGTCAACCTGTATGCCCAACATCCTCGCGGCTTCTTCATTTCCGCCGATTGAATAAAGGTTTCTGCCGAAACAAGTGAACTTTAATATCCATATAAACAGAATAAACAAAATTGCCATTATAAGCGTGGGAAACGGCAGGATATCGAATAGTTTTCCTTTCCCTAAAAAAAGGAACATTTCGGCGTTTTTGGGTATTCCAAGCGAATTTCCCGCGAGGAAAATGTATGCCAGCCCTCGGGCTGCCAGCATACTTACCAGCGTTGCAACAATTGGCGGTACCTTTAGTTTTGCAACAGCAAACCCATTAAAGAGGCCAATCGCTAATCCGAATATAATCGGTATCACAACCGCCAATACAGTATTATATTGGCACAATATTGCTGACAGGGCACCACTGCAGGCTAAGACGGAACCTACGCTCAGATCTATTCCGCCCGATAATATTACGAGCGTCATTCCAATGGAAATAATACCGTTAAAGGTAGATTGGCGTACTAAATTATTTATGTTATTCATTGTAAGGAATTTTGAATTCCCTATGATTGAAACCATAAACAGCATTAGGAATGTTATAAAGGGAATGAAACTACTTAATTTCAGCTTTAATCCTTTTTTACTAGCCATTCTGCACCACCTGCCTTAATCCCTTTTTCGTCTTTTCCTTAGACTTCTGGACCAGGATCGCAAAGAAAATAATCGCTCCTTTTAAAAGTAATGAATACTCATATTGTATGTTATTCATATTTACAGTCATCGTAATTAACTGGGTAATGAATACCCCCACAACCGTACCCCAAATACGTATCTTACCACCGGTTAGAGGCGTCCCGCTAATAGCGACTGCGGCTATCGCATCCATTTCCATATTTAACCCCAGCATACTGGAATCTGCCGCCTGTATTCTTGTCGTCTCAAGAATCGAGCCGCACGCACAGGCAATACCAGATATCATATACACCAGCGTAACCAGTTGAAATGTTCTTATCCCGACGATTCTGCTGGCTACCGGATTATCACCATACGCCTCAATGCGGCTGCCAAACGCCATCTTTTTTGTCAAAATGTAAAAGATTAAAATTGCTATAGCGATAAAGACTAACTGAATCGGGATTGAAGTACCGCCAACCTTAAGGTATCCCAGCTCATTAAGCAGTGGGTCCCTCAAAACTAAAACCTTTCCTTTCGTGCAATACTGCGCGATGCCTCTTATCAGGCTCTGAAAAGCCAATGTTACTATTAGTGGCGGTATCTTAAACTTTGCAATAATCAATCCCTGAATTATGCCAACCAAAGCGCATCCAATAACCGGCACGATCACTGCCAGCAATGAATTTGTATCACCTCCGGCATAGCTGGTAATAACCAGCAGCGCGGAGCCAAATCCAAGAGTAGAGCCTACCGATATATCAATCCCGCCGGAAGCAATTACAACCATCATGCCCAACGATACGAACATAATCGAGCTGCTTTGCATAATAGCGTTCCACAAAACATTTATCGATAAAAAATTTCTCGTAAAGAGTGCATTGAATACAATAAGAACCAATAATATTATGGGTGCGGAAAATCTTTGAAGAATCTCTGCGGCGGATAGATTCTTTATGCTTCTCATCGCATCACACCTCCTGTTCTTCTTCATGAAACTTGGTTATTGTTTGCATAATCCGCTCTTCGCTCATATCATTCCCGGATAGCTCCTTAATCGTTTTTCCTTCATAAATTATGATGATTCTGTCACAGTTCCTTACCAGCTCAGGCAATTCTGAAGAAATCATTAGTATGCTGATCCCCCTGCCGGCAAATTCACGAATCATTTTTTCTATCTCGGCTTTCGCCGCCACGTCGATACCACGGGTTGGCTCATCCAGTATGATCAGCTTGGGATTCATGCAAAGCCAGCGCGCCAACAGTACTTTTTGCTGATTCCCGCCCGAAAGATTTTTCACCAGCTGTTTTATACTCGGGGTCTTTATCGAGAATTCCTTGACAAATCTTTCCGTTTCGCTTCGGGTCTTCTTTCTTTTAGTCCACCCGATTTTATTGGAAAACTCCGATAAGTTCGCGATACATATGTTTTCTTCAACCGACATATTGGGGATAATTCCTTCTGTACGGCGGCTTTCCGTACAAAACGCCATCTTTCTTTTCACTGCGCCCACCGGGGATTTCAGTGATATTCTGTTCCCTTCATAAAAAACTTCTCCACTGTCCGGGATATTGCATCCGAACAATATTTGGGCACATTCGGAACGGCCGGAGCCTAACAGACCTCCCAGCCCCAGAATCTCGCCTTTTCTAATAGAGAAATTTATGTTTGAAAGTTTCGGATTCCATGCAATGTTTCTTAATTCACATAAATAGCTTTTTGAATCACGGATGGTATTGATCGCCGTTTTTCTTTCTTCCGCTACTTCATGGCCGATCATCATTTTAACAAGCTCGTATTTATTGATATCCTTTACGTTCCGGGTACCGACATATTCACCATCTTTCAGCACCGTAACCGTATCACAGATTTCAAAAACCTCGTCTAATCTATGCGTAATGAAAATAACAGAAATGTTTTTCTTTTTTAGATCTCTTATAATTTCAAATAAGCTTTTTGTTTCCGCAGCATCAAGAGATGACGTCGGCTCATCCATGATAATCAACTTCGCATCCATCATGTTTATTGCACGTACGATTGCCACCATTTGCTGGACTGCAGTACTCATGGATGATAATTCAGCGTTTTTAATATCTACATCAACCTTTATATCCGCAAACATTTTGGCTGCCCGTTCTTCCATTTCCCGCCACTGGATCATCCCATTTTTTACAGGGTAGAAGCCGGCAAAAATATTTTCACTTATACTGAGATATGGAATCAGATTTAATTCCTGATAAATCGCACTGATCCCTTCCCTGGCGCTCTCCAGAACCGATTTAGGATCGATCTCCTTACCATCAAAAATAATGTTACCGGAATCTTTTTGATAAACACCTGAGAGAATTTTTATTAACGTCGATTTGCCGGCACCGTTTTCACCCATCAGCGCACGGACTTCGCCGCGTTTTATGGAAAAACTTATATTGTTCAGTGCTTTTACACCAGGAAATGTCTTAGATATATTCTGCATTTCCAAAACATTCGACATAATAATATTTTCCTTTCATCAATGACACTAATATCTATATAAGTACCGCTTTTCGCGGACTTATATAGATATTAGCGCTAAATGTGAAATAGCTATATCACTAAAATTAGAATCCCAAATCCATTGAGTCCTTTGCGTTTGTCGCGTCAATGGCTATATCCGTGACATATGAGTACTGCGGTAATGACGCTCCGTTGAGCCATGCTTCAACTGCATCGAGAATTGCATTCCCGAGTAAGGCCGAACTTGTATAAGTCATATTCATATCGCCATCAATAATCGCTTGAATTGCTTCCTTTTGGCCATCAATAGCCACCACCAGGACGTCCTCACCGGGTTTGATTCCTGCCGCCTTCATCGCATTAATGGCGCCAATTGCCATATCATCGTTATGGCAGTAAACAGCGTTAAACCCGTCCTTTCCCAGGGACTGAATCACATTTTCCATAACCTTCTGCCCCGTCGCCCTAACAAAGTCACCGTTTTGGCTAACGATAATTTCCGCATTGTCAGAACCCTCAATAGCTTCGACGAATCCCGTGGTTCTTTCAATGGCTGCAGAAGAACCCGTTGTACCGGTAATTTCAACGATTTTCAGCGGCTCAGTCGCGTTCTCTAATAACCACTCGCCAACTTCCCTTCCTTGCGTAATAAAATCGGATCCAACGTAAGTTACATAATCAGAGCCATGATCACCTTCTGCGGTCCTCCCCATCAGAAATGCCGGGATTCCGGCTTCCTTTGCGACCTGAAGGCATGAACCGCCAGACGTATATTCTATTGGCATCATAATCAAGATATCTATATCCTGTGAACATAGATCTTCTACATCGCTTATCTGTTTGGCAGTATCCTGACGCGCATCCCCATACACATAATTATAGCCTCTGTCTTCTAAGGCGGCTATTACATCACTTACAAAGGCTTGGGACCAAGGGCTTTCGCTATCGAGTGTTTCAAATCCAATTACCAGCTCATCTTTGTCCTTCTGGGGGCGTACGATTTCGTCTGATTTGCTTGTTTCCGTTTCTCCACTTGTCTCTTTAGGTACCGAACTCTCATTAGCTGAATTGCACGCTGCCAAACTTGCACAAAGCGCTACAGCAATGAACATACCCAAAATCCTGTACTTCATTTGCAATTTTTTCATGATAAACCCTCCTATTGTGTGTTTTATCGTTTCATGAAGCAGTCTCCAGCAGCTGCTATCGCCACCTACGGTCCAAAATATTTGTAGAAAACTAGAACAAGTCGCGATGGATAATCGCTTCCTGCGCTTCCGCAGTCATGTCTACAAAACATGCGCTGTATCCCGTAATCCTCACCATTAGATCCTGATACTGCTCCGGATGCTTCTGGGCGTCCCTGAGTTCCTTGTTGTCAGTAACTGATAGCTGTGCTTGAACACCTCCGTTTCTAAAATAAACTTTCAGTAGATTTTTTAATACCATGAGTCCGCTATCGCCTTTTAGCAGACTGCTCTGGAATTTTAGATTATATCCGCCTGAAGCAACTTTTTGATGAGACACCCGGGCAATCGAATTTAACATAGCCGTTACCCCATTTTTAGCCAAGCCATCCACTGGAGATCCGTTCTGGCTTGCCGGCTCTTCCGCCAAACGCCCATCCGGAGTTGCACCTATTTGTGACGCAAGGCAGTAATCAACATCCGTCTGCAGGGAGTTCACAAGCAATATCTTGTCTTCCATACCTAAATCCTTTATCACTTGCATGGCAGTGTCAAACGCTATATTGACCAAAATGTTACCGATCTTGTCAACCTCTTCAATATCCTGCCCGTATTTTCCAAACCCGAGCATTTTTTTTTGCAAGAAATTATATCCTTGGAAATTGGATTTCAATGCACTTTTCACTACGCCTAACGGCACTTTATCGCCATCTTTTGGAAATAGCAATTGCTTGAGAGCATAAAGCGAATCAATAGCGGAACCGATATAAACGGTAGAAAGAATCAGACTCTCATATTCGGTAACACCATATCTGTTGCATAAACCTTTTTCTACAGGCCCGTCCATGAAACAGTCCTCCACAAGCAATAGATTTTCCCAATGGCCGCCTTTCTTATTTCTGCGCTTTAGAATACTATCTATATCATGTTTAATGTCCTCATAAAGTGTGATCCTCATTTTGTCATATATGTTTTCCATACAGGTAAGCTCATAATCCTGTGATTCACTAATAAGCCTGCCTAATATATGAAGAGGTTTAAACTGCTTTGTCCAATTATAAACGACATTTTTTTCAAAAGTACACCAGTTACATCCAAAGAAAATATGGTTTGCCGCCATCTCATAGGAAGCACCCCCTGCCATCAAGGCAGATATTACTCTTTGATCGTTGTATAGGATGACGCTGGCGTTATTACGCATTTTGTCGAGTACTTTTTCCCACAGAATGTCACTTTCCTCACCAGTATAGCGAAAAACAATAACCGAATTTTCAAATCTGGGAACAATTTTTTCTACCATAATATGTGTCAGTTCATTTGCTATGCTTATCCCCTCGCTATTCCGGCCTCCCAGGATAATATATTCCGGCGAGTCATAATTAAGGTTCCTGGTCCAACCGGTATCCGTTTCAGAGTCGTCAAGAAAATTCGAATTGCTTAACAGATGGTCACCACGGCCAGCCATCAAGTTCAACTTGCAGTAAAGATCCTGAACCAATTCACCCGCCATCTCTCTAGTAATAGTCTCATTTTGAATATCAAGTTTATAAAACGGGAATAAGTAAAAATCCATCCGTCCAAGACAAAACGAAGGATTTACCGTAGTGATACCGCAGAATACAACCGAGACCAGCCAAATTAACTGCATTGCTTCCTGAAAAGTAGCGGGCGGTTTTCTACTAATATTTTCACATGCCTCCGCCGTCTTTTCTATTCCGGCAGCCCGGCAGGCTACCCCATAACGTTCCGCATAAATCTGGAAAGCCTCATATACCATGGCCGCACCTTTACAGAAATCCGCTTTTTCGGTTTCTCCCTGTAGTTTATTCTCCTCCGCCTTTTCGATTGCGATTGTTCTTAGGCCGTTCAATCCCAAATCCAGTAACCGTTTCCAATCGAAAACGGTATGTCCATAATCACGCATCCATAATGGTCTGCATCCTCCCAGCTCGATTTGACCATGGGAGACGTTAGGGGAAAATTCTCTTTGCTCTCTGACCGATGGGAAGCGTTTCATAAGGAACTTAAATATCTCCGTCTCCTTATTGTTCAATTCTTTTTCTTCCATCCTGCCCACAATCAGATCGTGAGGCTTTACCGGAACGCTGACTCTTTCCATAATATACTTAAGCCCGAATCCTAACTGTAACGGCTGCTGCATCCCCTTCACCTGGTTATCGGCTTCAGCAGACAGGCAAATTCTCTGAAACGTGGTACTTTTTATCGGTTTATTTCTTAACGAATCCAACGTTTCACGCACACGGGGACTATTGTGACTATCCATCTTCATCATGTATTCTCCTGTTCCGATAAAACAGCTGTCAATACAGCGGACCATAGTTGCTGCATGCCCTGTAATCTGCGTTTTCAGTACATTCTGTACCAAAAGAACTCCATGCGCTCGGGCGGAATATTTTCTCATACGGCACATTATGCATATTTACTGGAATTCTCAACATGGAAGCCAAGGTTATGACATCGGCGCCGACATGCCCATATGCACAAGCCCCATGATTGGCTCCCCAATTTGCCATTACACTGTAAACATCTTTGAATACACCTTTCCCAGTAAGATTTGGCGCAAACCACGTGGAAGGCCATCCCGGATCCGTCCGGTCTTCCAGTATTTTCGCCACGGAATCTTCCAGCTCACAAGTGTATCCCTCGGCGATCTGCATTGCCGGCCCCAAACCGTCTATCCAATTAATTCTCACCATAGTAAGCGGCATACCGCCCTTCGTTCTGAAAGTGGAACTAAAACCTCCGCCTCTAAAATATCCCAGATTGGCCGGCGTCCATTTTGTCGCATCTAAGCATTTTTGTTTTTCCTCCTCGCTAATCTCCCAAAACGGTTTCATTGCCGGTTTCCCATCTATTTCCTGCTGCCCTGTCGCGTCCAGTGCGGTTGCTCCGGAATTAATCAGATGTATAAAGCCATTTTCGGCATAGCCGGACAGCCTTTTACCAGTTACCCTATGCACAGCGTCAGGACTCCAATACGTGCGGATATCACTGAACATTGAAGCACTGTTAGTCAACAAGTGCCCAAGCAGCATTGAGGCTCCGTTAAAACAGTCATTCTCCGTAGCTATCATATAGGGTTTCCTTATTCCATTCCAATCGAAGGAGGAACAGAGAATCGCTTCCATAAAGTCCCCGTTCGGCATAAAATCCGTCCATTGTCTCTGGCCCTGGAACCCCGCTATAATCGCATTATTTCCGTTGCCTTCTTCGTTCCATCCGTGTCTTTTTAAATAGTTGCTTCCATCCATCATATCCTTCACTATAAGGGCAATCTTTATACTGCATTCCCAATCAGCGTTTCTTGCAGCTTCGTCTTTCCCATTTTTTCCGTTATACACATCAATATTTTCGCTGCAATTTCTTTTCGTCCACTTTAATGCTCTCGCGTACTCATCCTTATCATAAATTTGATTCTCAATACGCCTTATAATTTCTGTCATGTCCTTGTATTCACAGCGCATCCCTAAATATTTTTCAAAGAATGAGGGATTTGGAATGCAACCCGCAATACCCATCGAGATACTACCGATGGAAAGATATGATTTTCCTTTCATTGTACCAATCGCAGCGGAACAGCGCGCAAACCGTAATATTTTATCCTTTACATCCTCCGGAATTGTCTGGTCATTCGCTTCCTGAACCTCGTGCCCATAGATTGAAAAGGCCGGAATTCCTTTCTGATTATGTGCAGCGAGCGTGGCGGCAAGATATACCGCTCCCGGCCTCTCGGTGCCGTTAAATCCCCAGATTGCTTTAGGTGTCTTTTTATCCATATCCATTGTCTCGCAGCCATAGCACCAACAGGGGGTAACCGAAAGGCTCCCGCATACATTTGCCTGATCAAATTTTTCCTGACAGGCCGCCGCCTCCGCTACGCCACCGATCGTACCGTCGGCTATAACACATTCGATTTTATTTCCATTATTGTCTTTAATATTGGATTCTATCAGCTCTTTTGCAGCGATAGCCATCCCCATAGTTTGACTTTCCAAACCTTCTCTTATGCCTCTTTTTCCCTCGCGGCCATCTATTATGGGCCTTATTCCAATTTTCATTTTTGACCTCCTATGATAATTTGGGTAAAACCCACAGTTCTTTATATTCATCCCAAAGAGCTGGTTATGTGCTTGTAATTCCGATATCCGGAGGGCGTCATGCCTACCTCACGTTTAAAAATCGTAGAGAAGTATGTTGGGTTAGTATAGCCTGTCTCTTTGCTTATTTCAGAAACAAATTTTGAAGTATTCGATAATAATACACGGGCATTAGATATTCGGACATTTAATAAATACTTGCTCAGGTTCATTCCAACAATCTTAGAAAACCTGTCACTTAAATAAGACGGACTCAGATGAAAATAACTGGCTACGCTTCCCAAAGATAAATTTGGATCCATATAGTTCTTCGTTATAAATGCTTTCACCTCTTCAATCCTCTCTTCCGTTTGCGAAAAAGCCAAATGAAGAACGCCGTTAGTTGTTTGGGATTCCGAAAAATACTTATTAAAACAATCCACTAATTCCAAGCCGCTCATTACCGAATAATCAATCTCACAGATAACCTTTTCCGTGCCCCTATATTCAAGAAGCTTCAAAGTTCTTTTCCCGCTTCCAACAACCCCGATAACCGTATATTTGCATTTTTTATCATTAAACATCTCCAGCAGCTTTGTGGATGTAGATATTTCATCGTGAACTATCAGCACATTTGCCATATGAAACACCTCCCTAATTAACTTTCCAGGCAACCAGTAAATGGTTATAGACAGAAACGAGGATGGAATATAGGAGCTAAGTTTTTGTTAACTTATTTAATTATTAATTTTAAGCGTAGTCTTCAAGCGGAATAACTGCGGAAAACCTCGATTATCGCCATTTATTCTATCTAACAGCAATTGCACTGCTTTATTTCCCATTTCAACCATTGGCTGGCTAATCAATACATAATTGAATCCTAAAAAGGAAGATAATTCTATATCATCAAATACGGTTAAAGATACGCGCCGGGTAACCTCATTATTTTGCTCTGCCAGGTATTTAACCGCGCCTACGTGCATGAAGTAATTGGAGATAAATATATGCTGAGGAGGATCATTCGTTTCCAATAATTCTTTCATTTTTTCATATCCACTTTGTGCATGCATATCTCCATATCTAATGATACTTTCATCAACTGGAATATAATAGTCATTCAATGCTCTTTTATAGCCTTCATCTCTTTCTCTTGCATTTGAAAGCTGAAGATTGCCTCCAATATAACCGATCCTCTTAACTCCTTGTTTAATTAAATACTCAATAGCTTCATAACTTCCATTTATATTGTCGACAACTACAACATCTGCATTAAAATCTTCCGTAATTCTGTCAACTAGAATGACAGGTATCCCTGCTTCTCTAAATTGGTTAAAGTGCATTCCTTTATTGGAAACAGGAATGATAATAACACCGTCCACGCATTTCTCGCATAAGAGGTTTGCATAATTTTCTTCTTCATTTATATTTTCATTCGAGCTGCATACTATTAGACTATACCCTCTTTTCTTAAGTTCATCTTCGACTCCCTTTGCGACCATCATAAAAAAAATGTTCGGAAGCTCAGGGCATAAAAATCCTATGGTATGGCTCTTATTTGTCTTTAGACTGCGCGCTATATTATTTACTTTATAATGTGATTTCTCTAAGTACTTCAAAACCTTTTCCCTAGTCTCTTCACTGACCCTTGGATCATTATTGATGACCCGTGAAACCGTAGCTGTGGAAACTCCCGCAAGTTTTGCAATATCCTTTATAGTAACTCCCATAATATTCTAACACCTCAAATTTATATTTATGTATACGTTTACATTAATTACTATATCATAATGTGTTTTACGTTGTCAAGCAGCAATTATAGGGGATATTCATAACATATCAGATAAAATATTCTTGTTTTTCTTAGCTTTATCGTGCAATGGCTATTAAAAGTCATTCATTTGTACTCGAATAATAAAAGAATAAGCGAATGCATGTATACGTTTACATAAACACTATATCATATAGTATTTTACGTTGTCAAGTGACAATTATAGGGAATTTTCGTAACATATAAAATAATATTTATGTTTTTTACTTTATACTGTAATGAACTATTAAAAGTAAATTTTGTAATCGTAAACATTAGCAATTAGATTAGAATAAACAGAAAAAATGAGCCTTAGACCATTGCCTTGGCTCATTTTTTATATGTTTATTTTTCAAAAATTCTATTTATAAGCTGTTCGGTTTAATATGGCCTGCTGCTGCCACAATGGTAGATTGATATAATATTCACTAAAACCATACAATCGCACAGTCAGCGTTTTATACCGTTCAGGACGAACCAAAGCGTCTTCCAGCATGGCTCTATCCATGACGGTAATCCCAATATGAAGGCCGCCCATATCAAAATAAGTTTCGAACAAGGCTTGAAGGACGTCCGGCGGTATCGGCCGCCCGAATGTTACATTTAAACCGCCTGTAGGCGCGCGGTTAAAAGGAAGCTGCGCCAAGCTGTTTAATAAAGCTGTCACGCCCTGTTTATCAGCGCCGTAAACAGGCGATTGGTTTTCGCTGTATCTGCTTCCTGCAAGGCGGCCGTCCGGAGTGGCCGGAATATCCCGTCCATGATTATCTTTGTCTAAGGAATAAAAACCGCCCACCGCGAAAGTGTTTTCCGGCAGCTCCAATCGGTCGACAGCATCTAACATGGCGTTCCCGATCCTCTCCGCATAATGATCGGCAACGGAATCATTGCCAAACTTATCCATCCTTTTCAATTCACGCAGCAGGGATTGCTGCCCATTAAAATCTTTTTTAACAATATCCGTATAGTCTTTATACGAGTAGCGATGGTTTTTAAATACGAAGTAGTCCAAAGCATATAGTGAGTCTCCCAGCGTCGCAATCCCCGGCAAAAATATATTAAGTAACATATACTCCGTACCGCCATCGCCGGGGTATCGGCAACGCTCTGCACAATTCCCAAGCAGCAGACAATCAAAGACAAACCACTTGGTACAGGTTTCCGGTGCAATGGTTGTCTTATGGTTTACATATTCCTGAATATGATTTTGTAAATTTACTGTGTAAGCATCTAATAGTGAATCTATCGATTCAAAATGATTCTGATCCAGTGTATTGCAGAAGACCGGTATTGTATCGGAATAGAATTCCCTTCTATAGGTATGGTAATGCAAATCTAACGTGCAGCAGGCTGAAAAAGCCAGGTCATCGGCTAACGCTTTAGGAATTCCTTTTTTTAACAGGCATTGTACGATCAAAGGATAGTTATATATCATCATTTTATCCTTCAACTCAGCCATGACTTCAAACGTCCTGCGTGTAAAAGCCTCATCCGCGTCGATATCCAGCAAGACAACGAATGTCGGCTGCGCCATATTATTACGCAGTCCGGCTTCTAGGATCAACTCCGATGCGACACTTGGATGACTGCCACCCACATTAACATATTGCTTGGACGATTGGCACGGCACTGGCTTGCAATTATAATTGTATGTAGCCCTTCCGCATATTTCATTTGACTTAATAAAAAATCCGGCCAGTAATTTTACTATATCTTCCTTAATTATGCCGTCATCCAACGCCTTTTGAATAAACGGCAGCAGTGCTTCATCCAGCCTGCCAAACGCATAATCTCGCTCTCCCACATAACAACTAGCAATCATATGCACCAGCCATATTGATTGCAGCGCTTCATACAGGTCATCCGCCGGTTCATAAGGAACACGGTTGAGCGCTTGTCCCGCTTGTGTTTTACCGCATTGAGCCGCGGCCATCGCATATCGCTGAGCATACCCTTTAACCGCATGAACAACAATATTCGCATTATCTGCAAATATTTTTGACTTTTCATCCCCAAGCTTTCGCGCATTTTCTGTAATTTCGCGTAGTATCCCCTTTAAGCCAATCCTTAAAAGCTTCTCATATTGAAAGCTCATGTGTCCTGTAGACATAAGTACGGAACAAGGCGCTTCCATATCGTCATCCGGCTTCTCCTCAACGACGCGCCCAAGAATAATATCGTTTGCATTAACAGGAACCGAAATGTTCTCCAGAACCTCTGCCAGAATACGGGCATATTTATCGGGGCCTTGTGGCACGCCGTCTTTTTCAACCTTTTGTAATATACGTTCACGCTCAATAAAGCACGCAGCATTATCCGATTCAAAAATATGTTCATGCAATCTGTCCAGGTTATCCATAATAACATCCTTTCTCCGGCTACATAAATGTATCCGAAAGCTTCCGAACCATTCATTACCGGTTAATTCCCTTAGAAAACGTTGGCGTATTAGAAACACTCCTTTTTGGCGTCTGTCCATTCAATCGTCATAAAATAGCAGCACGGATGCCGTTCGCTTGAAAAAGCTCGCTTATAGCGTACACATCGTAGTCTTCCGGCGGCTGTATCTCCTTAATTGGATCAGGCAATCCAAGTGTTTCATATTTTCGAGCTGCCAAGTGATGCATTTTTAGCAATTCAACTGTATTGAACTTTGTGTTTGTATTTAGAAAATCGGCCATTCGCTTAATATTATCAGGATCGGTATTATATTTCGGTATAACGGGAAGCCTGATTTGCACCTGGGCGCCAATTTCAGATAATAGTGCAATATTTTTAAATATTATTTCATTGGACACGCCCGTGAATTGTCTATGCAGCGTATCGTCCATTACCTTGATATCAATAATAAACAGATCGATAAATGGCAATAGGAACTCCAATACTTCTGAATTTCCAAAAGCAGATGTTTCCATAGCAATGTGAATATTATGTTCTTTAATAATCTTTGCTGTTTTGGATACGAACACCGATTGAAGAAGTGGCTCGCCACCGGAAAAAGTAACACCGCCGCCTGATTTGTCATAAAAAGGTTTATCCCGTAAAACCACTGTCATGATATCATCCGATGTTTTTTCCATCCCATAAGCCTCAAGGGCCTCTGTTGGACATTTTCGAGCACAACTCAAACAGGAGATACATTTATTAGTATTGTGCTTTATCCTGCTTTCCTCCTTGTATAGCGCGTGATTAGGGCAGCTATTGATACAGCATTCGCAAAATATGCACCGTTGTTTCTGCCAGCCAATATTCATCGTAGAGTTTCGGGATTCCGGGTTATGGCACCAAAAGCACCGCAATGGACATCCTTTTAAAAAGACGGTTGTGCGGATACCCGGACCATCATTAATTGAAAAACGCTGAATGTCAAATATAAATCCCATATAACCTCCGTCAGCAGTATAAATCGTTAAAGGGGTATTCCTGCTTCTTTAAAAATTGAACTATATTTTTCCAAAACTTCTTTTACAGGCGGCTCCACATGTTTATACAGATACTTCCTTCCCAGCGCTTCATACTTGCTTTCTCCCACATTATGAAATGGCAGTAATTCAACTTTAGTGAGCCGCGCATTCCTATGACTCATTAAATTGTCAGCAATCCAGTACGCGATCCGCCTCATCTCAGATTCTTTATCATTGAATTCCGGTATTACCGGGATACGTATCCATACTTCGCCATAATAGATGCTGAACAACCTTTCTATGTTTAATAAGATTCCTTTGTTTTCATATCCTGTGAATTGTTTGTGAGATACTAAATCAATTGCCTTTATGTCAAACAAAACCAAATCTACAGAATCTACGACGAATTTCAGGTTTTGTTCTGTCGTAAAACCTGATGTTTCTATTGCAGTATGTATCCGTTCCTGTTTACACATAGCCAATATTTTCGCTAATTCGTCGGCCTGTGCAAATGGTTCGCCCCCGGAAAATGTCACACCGCCGTTTGATTCAAAGTAAAATAATTTTTGTGGAACCAATCTACTCATGATTTCTGAAGCCGTGATATCATATCCGACTATTTCAAGAGCGTGCTCAGGGCAAAAATGCGTACACTTACCGCACAGAACGCATAAGCTTCGATTAAAACGATGCTGCTTCTTATGAAAAGTATGCGCCTTTACCGGACATACATCGGTACATAATCCGCAATTCAAACACTTATTGCTCCAGAAAAACATTTCTTTTGCAGATTCCTGTGATTCCGGGTTATGGCACCATTGGCACCTAATAGGGCATCCTTTCATGAAGACAACAGAACGTATTCCTGGACCGTCATGCAAAGAAAAATGTTGAATATCAAAAATCCTCATGCTAACCTGCCACCTCTTTTTCTAGCCCGTCAATCAAATCCCTCTGTATTTCTTTGGTAAGGTCGGCGAAGTATACGCTGAAACCACCCTTTCTCACAATGATATCCGGATAAAGCTTTGGATTTTCATAAGCAGCTTTTAAAATGTCAATACGTATACTATTCACCTGTATCTGCATTCCTCCATGGAATAGGTAGGTTCTGAAAAGACTCTGTATTTTCTTTTTATCCTCCTCTGATTTTAACAGGTCTGGCTGAAAATAGAGGTCAATCGGAAAACCCCCGCTAAAACGGTATTGCGGCAACGACATGGCCGACAGGCAGAACTGAGTAGGAGAATTTTTTATGACCTGTAAAACCGGCCCCGCATTCTTGCCAAAAGCTTCGCCATTCTTCCTGCCGTCAAGGGAAGCATACACGCTCTTCCCAAACAAAATGTTAGAATCTATGGAATGTGTTGTAGGAATAAACCTTATGTTTTCAACCCTTTGCTCTTCACAGGCATCTGCAAGTATATTTAAAACGAACTGTGCATTGCTGTCTGCTTTCTCATTTGCTTCCCCATATTTCGAGCATCGTTTCAAGTCTGCCAGTATTTTAATATCTTTTGGATCCCCTTCATAATTTGATCTGGCTGCGTTTATAATATCTTCAATATAATATTTTTTTTGTTCAAACACCAACTCCTGGATTGCCGTAATGGAATCTGCCGCATCGGCAAAGCCTATCGCAGGAACCGTCACATTATGATACTTAGCTCCCTGACCATGAATGATTGACCTCATATCGAATCTCTGATATACTTTTGGACTATCTATTGTCTCACAAGCTTTTTCCCCAAGAGCTCTAACGGCGGAATGCGCCCGGTCACGCCCAGACTCAATGCAACCGTTAATAATAGCGGAAAAAAACGGATCGGGCCTATTCAAAGCAGCCCATGCCGCCTGCATTAGGTTCTGATTTGTGACATATTCCACTAAGCCCCTCAAATAGATGCGGTAAGCCTCTTTTATATTTTCAATGGAAGAGGGCTTGGGTATATTGTCATTATTAATAAAATCATATAATTCTTTCGGCAAAGCGCCATGTATAGGTTCCCCATTATTTACGGCCATTTCCAGAGGAAGGTTCATATTCACACACGCGCCCCACATATCTGCAATTTCATCCCCGGGAATAACCATTCCCATGCAGCTGTTAATAGAAAACCGCTTTGCCTCTTTCTTCTCCAGCCCCCTATATTGCATAGCTTTAAGGCAGCTGCTCTCCGAATAGAAGGTAGGCTGCCCAATCTCAAAAAGTCTAAGATCCATCAGTTTGTTAAATATATCTTCCGGCATGTCTTCCATAATCCTTGCGGCTATGATAGGCGATCTCCGATGGGCGCATATCTCAGCGTCAATCAGAAGACTTGATAATTCATTCCATGATTCATTGCTGTAGTCCGGACTCCCGCCAATATTTAACGCACAGGCACCATCTCCATAGGAATCAAGAATTTCAAAAAACTTTACAAGTAATTCTATTGCGGCCTCTTTTGTGTTTCCGTCTTTTAGCCACTTCAAATAATAAGAATGCAGGTAATCGTCCATCCGTCCGACAGAAATAGAAGCCCATGAGCGCTCCCCAAATGAGATACACGTATGTGTGATCCAAATTGATTGCAACGCTTCCTGCAAATCGCGTGCCGGTTCAAACGGCACTCTTTTAAGCATATCTGCAATTTTTAATAAGCGTCTTTTTTTATTGGCGTCGCTGCAGTTCTCAGCTATCCTTTCAGCCGTTACTGCATATCTGCCTGCAAAGTTTTTGGCCGCCTGTAAAGTTTCCTTCATGGCATAAAGGGTCTCCATGCCGTATTCATCGAGATTCCCTTTACTTAGTCTCTTATCAATTTTTTCATAGTACCAGCGCAGTCCCTTTCGGATAATGTCACCATAGGGAGCACAGGTATGTGCAGGCGTATATAAGGCAAACAAAAGATAACGGCTCGCAAGCAGATCCTCATTCTGCGTGTAATTCACAAAATCTTTATTTGTATCGTATTCCTTTTTTTCAGCTTCTGTTACTTCGCTCATATATTCTTCGCCGGCAAACTCCTCGCCATAGTATGCACCATAAAGATCATTATCGCGGATTCCTATAGGGAGCAGTTCCAATGCTTTACTGAATACTTTCGCTTCAAAAACTGGAGGACTGAGTTTTTCTTTTATACCTTCGTCAATCAATTGCTGACGCGCTAAGCTCAATGACGATCCTTTTGGGGGCTCCGGATAGAAAAAGTCTTTAACACTGAATGGCTGAAGATTCGTATTCTTAAACTCTGTCGACTTGAATTTTTCTTGTGCCATAATTTGTCGAGTAAACGCTCGACTCCACCTCACTTTCCTAAATCGCGAGAGGTTAAGTCTAATCGCCCCCACTCCAAGGCCGGATAACGGCGGCTGACTAGGCCTTACCAACTATATCTCAAAGTTTTATTTAGTATTAGTATTTTATCATATCGTTAGTTGAAAATATACTATGTATTCTTTTGAATATATTTAAATTTATTTAGATATGGAAAATCATTGATTGACTTACCTAAAAAACAATGCAATAATATGCATACCATGGAACCGGAGGAATTAATATGGAAAAGATTAATATTGTTAAGGGGCCGCAAGATGCGTCGAGGATAGTACTTGGTTGTTATAGAATAACAAAAATTTCAAAAGATGAAGCAGCTACTTTAATTAATCAGGCAGTTGACCAGGGTATTAATTATTTTGATAATGCTACCAGTTATGAGAAGGGTGAATGTGAAAAACAATTCGGAGAGAGTTTATTGCTTTCCGGAGTCTCACGGGAAGAAATAATTATTCAGACAAAATGTGGTTTACATTTTGATCTCGGTTATTTTGATTGGTCCGAAAAAGATATTATCAAAAGTACCGAAGTAAGTTTAGCACGTATGAAAACCGATTATATTGATGTACTTCTATTACACCGGCCGGATGTAATTTATGAACCGGAGCAAGTTGCTTCCGCTTTTGATAAACTGTATACAAGCGGAAAAGTCAGGTATTTTGGCGTCAGCAATCTTATGCCAATGCAAATAGAATTATTAAAACGCTATGTGAAACAGCCTCTGGTTATCAATCAACTTCAATTTAGCTTAGATCAGACACAGTTAATAGACCCCCTTTTGTATATGAATAATAAATCAACCGATCTATCTCTTGACAGAGATAACAGTACTCTTGATTACTGCCGGCTTACGGATATTACCGTTCAGGCCTGGTCTCCATTGCAATATGCCGATATGCGGGGAACATTTCTTAATAATAAGGATTTTCCGGAACTGAACGATGCTTTGCATAGGATTGCGGAAATATACAATGTCCCCATTTCCACAATAGCCATTGCATGGATTTTACGCCACCCTGCAAAAATGCAAGCGATAACCGGAACGATGAACTTTAAACACCTGCAAGAGATTTGCGCTGCAACTCACGTAAATCTAACGCATTCAGAATGGTATGAACTTTATCTTGCCGCTGGAAGTTTTCTCCCGTAATTTTACCCTTGACCAGCGCGTGGTATGAAAAACGCAGCGGCACAGCCCTTTTGATTCTTTATATTAAAATATCTGATCCGGGGCGCTGCCAGCAGAAATCGCATCTAACATCAAGCAAAATTACCCAAAGTACCGCTCTTAAAAGCACCTTTGGGTAATTTATGTTTGCCGTCAAAGCCGCCATAACGAACGCCGCAGGGAAACAAACTTATATTAATTTTTCGAACAGGTGCAGGTACTCTCAATAGCCTTCTTTTTCATTCTCTACTCTCCCTCGGTAATAAACTTTAATCCACATGGCAATAACCGTTCAGGTTCCTTTGATGGTAGCGTATAATTTAGATAACCTCCTGTTCTAATTTAATTTTAACGTCCGATCAGCTTTAAAACCTGATTTTTTTCTTCCGGCTTTAATTTTTCTCCATCTACCATATTGCTTCCTTCTTTTATCCTTAGAAAACGGATGCCTCTATGAGCATAAATATTGCTACAAGCTCAGCTTAGTAAGCGCTGCCGAATAGATATCTTCAAGAAGCTTTAAACCGCCGCCGTAGCCTGCAATACTGCTGTTAATGATAAGCCGTTCTATAACAGGATAGGAGACATTTACGAAATGACCACCTATTTCCTGCGCCAATTTTTTCTCCCAGTTACTGCCGACAATCAATGGATATCCTGCAAAATCAGCCTGTTCAATTTCTTTGTGGATTTGATAGCCGTCTGTTGAAAATTGGGCATCCGCCTCAATTCCGTAATTGAGGTTTTTAAACTCCTCAATTATTTTTTCACGATACTGCTCCGGGGTGCCGTCCGTGATATATTGCCTTGTGGGGAACATTCCCAAATCATTGACAAGAAATTTGGTTACAGCGAGACTGTACTGGGCGTCCGAAACGGTGACAAATCTTTTAGACATGATGCGTGTTTCCAAAAACACATCCGCATATCGTTCAATGTAGTAATAATATTCGTCTTCATGTTGTGCAACAAGCTGCTCTGTTCGCTTGCTGTTTACACCCGCGAAGTTTCCGACTGCACGTAGGAATTTGGATGTTTCAAATGCACCAATTGGCAAAACAGGATAATGCAGATACGGTGTTCCGAATTTCTTTTCCAAGAACTGTACGCTTTCAAGTCCGACCCATGGAGATACCAACAGGTTAAACCCGGCTTGTGGAATTTTGTCGATGTTTTTGATGCCTCTTCCATGTCCGAATATGGAGTTCGGCGTAAGTCCAAGCTCTGAAACGAGTTTTTCTAGCGCACGCAGATTACCGAGCCAAAACGGGTCATGCATCGGAATCCCTGCAAAAATGTTCACCACCCCTTTTTCCCGTTTATCTGTTTGCTTAAGGTATTGGTCGAATATGGCAGTCAAAATCCAGTCATGCCCCACAAAGTTGTTGCCTTTGAAACCGGGTGTGTTGGCATAAATAACGGGTTTAGACGCAGATGCAAATTCCTTTGTGACAGATTCAACATCATCACCAATAATTTCAGAGGTACAGCCCGTCAGGACAACGTACAAGTCGGCATCGATGACCTTCAGCGCATTTTCGATTGTATCTTTCAGCTTCTCATTTCCTCCGAATACAACTTCCTTTTCGCTAACGCTCGTACATGGAAAAATATTCGGGGAGAATAAACCGGATGTGCCTAAATTATCATTTAACTTCTGCGCACAGCCGGGACCGGAATGCAGGATTGGCAGTGCCCTTGTTATGGAATGTACTGTCTGCATTGCCGCAAGAGCGCATTTATAACGTGGTTGGTCTAATATTTTCGCCATAATTATTCACCCTCCTTTAATAGAGCGCCGTTATTCTGCTTATACCACCAGTCGGTATAGGGCAGCTTCACCCTTGCTGCAAGGTTCTTTTCAAAACTCCTGTTTTTGACGGTATCCAAAACCGTTTTTGCAAAGGAAAGCATTCCCTTATAGCCGAATATCATATACTCATCCGCAACATAAATGGCTGCGATTCCCTGCTTGATCGCCCAAACAGTCGAACCGGGGTGCCTTGAAAAGTACAAGTCCGGTTTATACTCGTTTAAGATATTCATAATTTCAAAGTTCTGCTGATCTGCAACGCTCAGCTTGATGTTATCGGGGGAATTGTTCTGCAAATAATCAAGAGCCGGAGGAATTTCCTGGTTGTCGTATTTATAATCGTAGTGCCACGCCGCCGCCCACGAAACCTTTATTCCAAGCTCCTGTAAAACCCTGGCAACTTCATAAGTGTAGCCTGGTCCCATTCCGATGACAGCCGTCAGGCCCTCAAGTTCCTTTTTAGCTTCTTCAATCTGCGGCAGATAAATAGCACGTTCCCGTTCTATGTACGCTTCGACCTCCTGGCTTTTGTCAATAACCCGACCGATTTCACGCAGCCATGCTTCAAATCCTATAACACCGAGAGGATTTACCGTTCTAATATAAGGAACGCCGTATAACTCCTCTAAAGCGTTTCCGAGATAGGTACCAAGCGTACCGCAGATACAAACGGTTGCCAAGGATTCGGAGATATGCTCCAACTCCTCCACCGTTGAATTAACATACAAAAACTGCGGTTTTACGCCAAGCTCTGCAAATATTTCGGTGATCTGCTTTCGTTCGCTTTCAAAGAAGTTCTTGAAGTTGATAACCGGTCTTTTTTCTTTTGGCGGTTTTACAATGCCTTGCAATACCGCATGGTCGGATATATCAAAACCCGAAGCCCAAATCCTCGACTTAAAACCCTCGCAGTGAACGGCAATAACCGGGATATCCAATTCGCTGTCAAGTTCATCGACAAGACTGTCTATGTCTTCTCCGATTACACCGCTCACGCAGGAGCTTGCAATAAAAATTGCTTTTGGATGGTAGTTCTCATACGTTTTACAGATGATCTCCCGAACAGCGTCAAGTGCGCCGAAAACCGTATCGTTTTCGTCCATATCGCTTCCGATAATAACGGTATTCGTTGTTTCTCCAATCCTTGCCGCAAGCTGCCGCATCAATACATTTGTACCCGGTGCGACTGTCGTACAGCCCGCGGGAGTATGATAAATAACAGCTACATCACGAATACCCGCAAGCTGCCCGATTGCACAGCTTGAAAGGCATGTGCTTGACTGGGAAAAACAACGCTCCTTGTTTTGCAGCGAGCCGCATCGGGACTGATTGACCAAGTCCATAAGATCGCCGTTATAGCCTGTAATGGAGCCAAGCCGGTTTTCCCTTGTCGGTATATTTGACGTATCTACTTGAAATGCCATATGATTCCCTCCTAGTTTGTTTTGTTAATACGATCGTGGTATATGATAATTTTTTCAATTGATTTATCTATATAATTTGAAATTGCAAATGCTGTTATCCCTTTTTTGTTAAGTGCATATTCCGCACCCGGTCCGATCCGGCTTACAAGCACATAGGAACAGTCTGACAAAAGGGAAACATTTTTATTGAGGCTGTCGTCGCTGTGTTCTCCGTCTGTACAAGCGGCTGATGTTTCCCGTGTAGTTTCAAGG
>Ga0154000_1000083_pt1 | contig 29044 bp, 22 predicted proteins | sample TSNC084MetaG_FD_104674 | JGI IMG/M metagenome (GOLD analysis project Ga0154000, IMG submission 104674) | Attine ant fungus gardens microbial communities from North Carolina, USA - TSNC084 MetaG | ecosystem: Host-associated > Fungi > Mycelium > Unclassified | place: USA: North Carolina, Lumber... | reverse complement strand
GTACTTCATCTTATTTATTACGTCATTGAAGTTGAGCGGCTTTCCGACATGATCGTTCATGCCGCTCTCTAAGCATTTTTGAATGTCTTCCCGGAAAACATTAGCCGTCATTGCAATGATTGGGATTTCCTTAGCCTTCGGGAAGTCAAGTGCACGAATACTGCTTGTTGCCTCTAATCCATCCATCTCCGGCATCTGTATATCCATAAAGATCATGTCGTAGCGCTCCGGTGCAGCACTAAATATCTGCACCGCCTCAACGCCATTCACCGCGCAGTCAATCCGAATCTTCGTTGCTTCCAGCATAGCAAGTACGATTTCGCGGTTGATTTCCACGTCCTCGGCCAACAGCATACAATACCCTTCAAACATACCGTCTTTATCAATCTGCCCATCCCCAGCATCCGGTTCGTCGTCGGGACTGCCAATACATTCATTGATGCAATCGGCCACTGCGGACGGAAACAGCGGTTTAGCCAGAAATAGATCCACACCTGCGGCCTTGGCGTCATCCTGGATCACTGCCCATTCCGTTGAGGATATCATAATAACAACGCATTTCCCGGTATCATGATTCTTAATTAAGCGCGTTAACTCTATGCCGTTCATGCCTGGCATTTTCCAATCCACAAAATATAAATCATAGGAGCCGTTGTTCTTAATTAAATCGTATGCTTCTTCGCCGCTGGAAGCAGCATCACACGTAATGTCAAAGCGCTGCATGAACTCGATAAAATATTCCCGTATTTCCAAAGAATCATCAACCACGAGCACGCGTACATTTTTCCAACTGACATCCGGGCCCAAAAAGCCGCGGGATTCTCCGGAGCCGCGTTTGACCTGTACGGTAAATTTAAAGGCTGAGCCCTTACCCAGTTCCGATTCGACCCATATTTGTCCGTCCATCATATTAACGATACGCTTGGATATTGCCAGGCCAAGCCCGGTTCCGCCGAATTTGCGCGAGGTGTTGCTCTCTGCCTGTTCAAAGGATGTAAACAGCCGGGATTGTTGCTCCGGACTGATGCCTATGCCAGAATCGATTACCTCAATATGCAAAACACATACATTGTTTACTTCTTCAACAAAGTGTGCGTTGAGCCGTATTGAACCGTACTCCGGCGTAAATTTAACGGCATTTGACAGCAGGTTTGTTATGACCTGCGCTAAACGCTGATCGTCCCCGATTATTACGTTCGGTATAGCGCTGTCAATGTGAATGGCAAAATCCTGCTGCTTCTCATCCACTCGGAAATTAATGACGTTGACCACCTTCTGAAGCATCTTCTCGAAGTTGAATTCGTCATAGGACAAGGTGAATTTATTCGCTTCAATTTTTGACATATCCAGTATATCATTGATAACTCCCAACAAATGTGCGGATGCGTCTTCTATTTTGTCCAGGCAGTAATCCTTCTTCTCAACATCGGAAGAGGATTTCGCAATGGATGTCATGCCGATAATCGCGTTCATGGGCGTTCGCATTTCATGGCTCATATTAGAGAGAAAATTGCTCTTGGCACGGCTGGCCGACTGTGCAACATCAACCGCTTTCTCCAATTCCTTTTGGAGCCTGATCGAATCCGTGATATCCTCGAGACTGCCAACTATGCCTGTGATATTACCGTCTTTGTCACTTATAGGCGTGGTATGCGCACGAAACAGCTTGGAGTCAATTTCGGAGATCCAGTCCTGAGGCCCCTCGTGGAAGGTCTTTGCAACGTTTTCAATTATATCGAGGTGCCGATTCTTTTTCCGGGCAAGGTCAAGCTTTTTACCCTCCAGAAAAGCCGGTGTGACCCCTATCTCCTTAAGGTAAAGGCCGTTGAACAATGTAATTACGTTTTCTCTGTCCACGCTGAAGATAGCCCCGTTGTAATTGGCAATTACAGCCTCCATTTTCGCGGCGGCAGCACGTATTTCCATAGTCATTTCATTGCGCAGCAGAGCGTTTGCGATAAGCAGGCTGCCGGAGTTTAGGATTGATACCTCATTGAAGGAGAACACACGCTCTTTATGGCAATCGTCAAAACCGACAAAGCCCCAGAAATTATCCTGCAAAAACACTGGCACCACCAGTATGGACAAGATGCCCTGCACGGATAGCTGGGCCTGTTCTTCCGCAGACATGTCGCGAATCAGGCCGTTGATACTCTTACCGCCGGACAGCGTTTCTTCCCAGCCGGGGATATTTTCGCTATACGGGATAGCGATGGTGTATTCTCCGCCCTGTTGCGGCTCGGCACCCTCCGACCACTCGTACAACTGGGTACAGTGAAGCTGCCCGTCTAACTCATGGTTTTTCCAGATATATACGCGGTCAACGCCTACGGAATCGGCCATCATGCCCATGCACTGCCACAGATCGCTCTCAAATTCGGTTGTCTCTGACTGCAGTAATATCGCAGCTACATCATTTACCGTATGTAAAAGCTTATCCTTATACGCAATCTCCCCCATCATTTTTTTGTAGTCGCGCAGATCCCGGGTATAACCGGCCACGATATATCCGCCTTCGTATTTTACGCGCACAAGGGTGATTTCAGACGGTACCGGTGTACCGTCCAGCTTTTGATGCATCCATTCAAAAACAATCCTGCCGCTGCGGAAGGCCGCGGCGATATTTTCCTGTGCTTTCTCCGATGAGAGGCGTCCGTCCGGCTGGTATTCGGGAGAGAGCTCAAAAAACCTATCCAGATATTCCTGCTTGTCCTTAAGCTCAAATAGCTTAACCGCTTCCTCGTTACAATCAATATTGACGAAATCTCTGTTCCATAGGTTACAGCAAAGAGGAGTCGCATCCAACATCAGCCTTGTGCGTTCATCCGCTTCACGCATTCTGGCCGCTGTTTCGCCGCGGTTAATTGCGCTGGCAAGCATCAGGCTGCCCGACCTCAGAATACTTATTTCGTCTTTTGTGAAGGCGCGTTCCTGATGGCAGTCATCAAAACTGACAAATCCCCAAAAACTATCCTGCAAATACACCGGAATCACCAATATGGACTTAATTCCAAATGGTTCCAGGCGTTCCTGCTCGGTTTTTGACAAACTGTTTATCGGCCCGTTTACACATTTGCCTTGCCGAAATTTCTCTTCCCATTCAGGAATGCTTTCCAGATAAGAAAAACCTGTCTTGGTTTGAACGGTATTTTCGAGCGGCCCGGAGCTGTCCACCCATTCAAAGTGCTGTATATAATGGAGTAAACCGTTTCTCATTTCATTCTGCCAAATATAGATGCGGTCAACATCCATACAGCGGGCCATTAATTCCATACCTTCCCTGAGTGAACTCTCCGAATTCTTCTCATCTGACGCGAGTAACACAGCGGCCGTGCTGTTTACTGCCTGCAGCAGCCGGCCCTGCCGTTGCCTTTCCCGATCCTTGAACAGGATCTGCTGATTATTCAAATCAGCGCGTAGGCGCATGCTCTGTATGGTTTGCGCCAGTTCGCCAATTTCATCCCGACGCTCGCTGCCGTAGATAGAGCTATCGCCGGAACTTGCTTCGGATATGCTGTCCGTCAGCCGGTTAAGCGGCAAGATTACGATCCGGCGCATTATGACGCTGCTCACTACGGTGTAAAGAACAAACGCCGACAGCATGGCAATGATCAGCGGCAAAAGCATTTCCATGCCGAACAGGGAATCGGAGTTAAAGAAGGTTACAACCGTCCAATCGGAACCGGAGATCGGCGCAATGGATGCATAGCCATAGGAGCCTTCCTCAAGCTTAAATACTTCCGGTTCCATGCTGCGGCCGAAGTATCCGTCGATGTTATCCAGATATGAGCCAATCGCCGCATCAACCCCAGGGTCCTCGCTGATTTCACTGATATGAAGCTCATTCCCATCATCATAAAATATGTCGTCTGCGGAGATGTAGCTGTCGATTCGAATCGTTCCGTTTTTATCTATGATAAATCCGCGGGCGTTTTCGTCATCATATTGGCTAAATAAATCTTCGAATACTTTATCGAATTGAATACCGGAGCAAAACACCCCCAATAAGTTCCCGTTTTCCATCACCTTATGGTTAATCCATAAGCGCGATATATTGGTGGCTTTGTCAATATCGATATTGACGGTGTATTCATTGTCCGAATTGATACAGTCAAAATACCAGCGGTTATCCGAAATATCCGGGTCGAGAACATCGAATTGGATAAAGCCGGCAAGTTCTGTTTCAGCGGTAATCGGATACTCGTTTAACGACCCTTGTATGCCGCAATATAAGAGAGCGTTCTGAAGCATGCCGGCATAGTCCATTATTTCCTCGTAAGCGGCGGCTTTCTTTTCCTGATTATTCTCATCGGCGAACCAATCAACTAACGCCTGTGACCGGGACATTCGCTGCACAAGATCGAGATCTTTTTCTATGTATAATCTAAATTCTTCCATAGTCTTTTCCGAATAGAAACGGACATAATCCCTGGACACGTCGTCAGTGATGCCCATAAGCATAACCGTTATCACCCATGTTACCAAACTCAGAATTAAAACGAGCAGGATTAAATTGGTATAGCGAAATTGCCTTGCGATTTTATTCTTTCTCTGCGGTGATTCCGATTGTCTAAGTTGGCTCATTTATATAACCTCCGGCTCTTTTTATCTTTCAAAGTGGATTAGAAAAAGTTATTGATTCGGCCTGTCATATGCTCATACAATTCTTGTTCTATATATAATAACATTTATTTAGGATCTTTGGTAGAAGATTTTACTATATCCATAGATTGATTTTACGATATCCCTATGCAACAATTTCAGTGGCTTTCTTACATGTTTCTTACATGTTTTAGTTGACCGATTACGGATAAAAGACTATAATATCTAAATGAAATTCGATATGTATTTCGAAAATCCGACTTAATTTTCAAGAAAGCAATGTGATTATAATAATAAAAATAAAACACAATCTGCATAATAGAATTGGAGGTAAAAGTATATGCGAAGTAAAAAACAACTGAAAAGCAGCAAAATGTTGTTGTGTATGCTTCTGGCTTCTATTCTTATGTGCTGTATTGTTCCGATGGGATTTTCCGTTTTCGCTGAAGAGGAAACGTTTGAAACGCTTGAACCGATTACATATACAAATAGTATCAGCGGAATGTTATGGCTGGATATGTTTGAGGATGATTCCAACGGCATATACAGTGGTGACGGTATACGACAGGACGAGGAACCTGCTCTTTCCGGATATACCGTAAATCTGTATAAAGCAGAGGACAGGGACAATGCGGTCGCTGTAACCCAAACGGATGCGGACGGCAAATACGAATTTACAAACCTTGAACCAGGCATATATGCCGCCGGTGTCGACGAGACTATGGATGGTACGGAGTACCTGCTGCCTTTTAATAGAACTGCCGATAATAAATTTGCGATGGAATATGGTGCCAGGGCGGATGGTTATCTGTATGCTTACACCGACCCAATCGAGATAGCCGAGAACAGCATCGCCGCCGGTATCGACGCCGGCATGCGTACTTTGCCGGAGGTTGAGACGATGGATGATCAGCCTTTTTTGCTAACAAGCGAAAACAATTTGTCTGGATGGGGACAAGACAGTCTGAGTAGTATAGCCTGGTGTATTAATAGTGCGTCAGAGTGGGCTCTGGATACAGAATTTGAAATTACTGTTCGGACGAATTATACCGCCACCATAGACTGGGATAATTTAAGCATCAACAGAGGCGGCGTAAGCATTAAAATTATCTCCGCGGACACAAGCAACCCTTGTACCATATCCGCCGGTTCCTTTCCCCGCTGGGCGCTTATTGACTTTAATAGCACAGGTTGCACGCTGACGTTGCAGAATATTATAATAGATGGCTCCGGTTTAACAGGCAATACGCAAGTGGGTGTAGATTTACAGGATGGAACCCTTACAATGGAGGCTGGTTCCAAAATACAAAACTTTAATAATCTTACGAATGAATGCTTTGGCGGCGGCGCTTTATTAAACTGCACGTTTACCATGAAGACCGGCAGCGAAATTACCAATAACGCGGCTACTGGGAGCGGCGGTGGTATAAGCTTAACAAACAGCACACTTAAAATGAGTGGTGGCACCATCAGCGGCAATACAGCCGGCTACGGCGGCGGCGTGCAGTTAAATAGCAGCACGCTTGAAATGAGCGGCGGCACCATCAGCGGCAATACAGCCAATGCTGGCGGCGGTGTGAATGCGATAACTTCGGACCAGTATCCATCGCGTCAAAGCGCAATTATCCTGTCCGGCAGTGCTGCCAGTACTATTATCAGCGGCAATACTGCGGCAGTCTACTCCGGCGGCGGCATACAAATAGAGAACGGCTCTCTTATCATGAGCGGCGGCTTAATCGGAAGCACAACTGCCAGCGGCGGCAATACAACCTACTCCGGCGGCGGCGGTGTACAGCTAATGGACAGCGAGTTTACCATGACCGGCGGCACAATTGCAGGAAATTGGGCTGTCGATGGCGGTGGCGTGAATCTATGGAGAAAAGACATATGGGATGAAAGCGGAAGCAGTAGCAAGTTCTCCATGAGCGGCAATGCTGCTATCAGCGGGAATACAGCAACTGCATCCGGCGGCGGCGTGTTTGTTGGAAATACGTGCACGTTTTTGATGAACGGCGGCACAATAGGAGGCACAGACGTTGGTAATAAGGCGAATAACTCTGGCGGCGGCGTGTATGTTTATTACGAAGCGGCCGGCGGCACTAGCTTTTCGATGACCAGCGGCATCATCAGCGGCAACGTCGTGACAGGCACGCTGGTGGGCGTCGGTAACGATACGGCTGTTTATGGTCATGGCGGCGGCATCGCTTTTTATATCCAGAATAAATCGTTTTGGAACGACACTGCCCCTTTGGATATAACCTTTACCGGCGGAGAAATCAGCAATAACATGGCTATCATAGGTGGCGGAATAGGTTTTTTCAATAACTCTGAGTGGGGAAAAAAAGTAGGATTTACCGTCGGCAACATAAAAATAACAGGGAACACTGCTAAAACCCTTGGAAGCCTTGGCGGTATCGGCGGCGGCGTGGGGACGGACACGCCTTATTCGGGCGACGGCATTACCCTTACGATCAATGGCGCAACGATCGAAGATAACACTGCGGAGAATTCCGGCGCCCCATACTTTATGGGCGGAAACGGCGGCGGTGTATATTGTGACCCCGGCACCACGTTTGTTATGTATAGCGGTACCATCAGTGGTAATACGGCACTGGGAAGCGGCGGTGGAGTATATTTTCATCAGGAAAACCCCGAATGGGGAAGCAGCGACACCGATACCTTTACCATGACGGGCGGCGAGATTCGTAACAACACCGCATACGAGGGCGGGGGCATCCTCCTTTTTGCTTACAGACCCGCAACGGTATCCAACGGTGTCATTACCGGCAACACGGCCGCAAACGCCGGTGGTGGAATCGCTTTTAAGGATGGAAGCGGTAAATTAACAATAGATAACACGACAATCAGTAACAATAGAACCTATTCGGATGGTAACTGGGGTCTTAATCATGGCGGCGGAATTTATGTAGTCGCCCCCGCAGAGCTTGACATAAAAAACACGACTTTTACCAGTAATTACGCAGAAAACGGTGGCGGCGGGATTTTTACAACCAGCGTGTATGCTGAGAATGTCCCCGGGTATTATGATAACCTGTATATCGACGCGACGGTAGTATTCCGCGACAATGAAGCACTGAACAAATACGAACCCCCGACAGCCAAAACGATAGCGGATTTTCTAAGCACAGTGGAAAATGCGACAGACACAAACACTCAAACGAACTATCTTCACGCTTTAAACCATTATGATATTAACAGAACGCAGTATAAAATCGTAATAACATTCTGTGACAAAAAGGGCATTTCGTTTGATCCGCCGTATCCCATGACAAAATATGTAAGGAACGGTGACCCTTTCACCTTTTCCGACATTGTAGCCATACCGGCAGGTTATGCGCTTATATCGTGGAACGCAGAGGATACAGCTGATGCAAAGGTTACAAATAATACAGCAGTTCCTCGGACGGACACAACCGTTGCGCTGGACTACGTGTTTGCAGATACAGATATATTCTTGTACCACCAGATGGTTTTTGAATTCTATAAGGTAGACGAGAATAAAGATTCCATGGCGGGTGTGGAGTTTGCGCTGTATGAATGGGCAGGGACCGGCAGTGCGCCGGACCTGGTAACCGAATCTACGGTCGGTACGGAGGCCTGGGTGCTTGTGGGGACATTCGTAAGCGGTGAGGACGGCCTTGTATCACTTCCGGCTGCGGCAGGCACATATCAGCTTGTGGAGACAGAAACACACGAGGGATACCAGCTTCCTCAAGGGCAGTGGCAGTATACGGCGGACCCTACAGGAACGATAAGCGACCCACAGTTGAAAGGTGACCCGTCCCCGGCTTTCTATTATACAGAAAGCACGGATGGAGATAGGGTATATTACCTGCTGAATTACAGGAATACAGACATCCCGCTTTTGGGTGGGAGAGGAACCTTGCTTTTCGCCATAGCCGGCGTGGTCTTGATCGGGACAGCGGTACTGCTGGCCGTATGGTCTTTCAAGAAACGCCGTAAATAGGCATGGATTTAGGTTATTTCAGCAGTAAACTGCTGAGTAATAATAAAAATTAAAAAAGGAGCCAAAAGCGATGAAAAAGAGAGTAATTTCGCTTTTATTTGCAATGGTTATGTTGTTTTCGTTCAGCATGACAGCGTTTGCAACAGCAACAGACGACCCGTTAGCCCCGAACACGGGCGACCTGATCATCCATAAGTATGCCCTGGAGGATTTGGATGACGCTTTAGCGTCAACACAAGGGGTGGTAGCCACAGATATTCCCGCTGACGCGCAAGCGGTAGAAGGCATTGCCTTTGATGTGTACAATATCACTGTAGCAGAGGGTCAGGATATACCGATAGGCGGCACTGGCGCTGCATATAGGCTGGTCACAACAGGAAATCTCCCGACAGACATCACAGCTTTACCTTATCTGGAGATAACTCATGGAGGCAATGCGACATACTATAACCTAACCAAACAAACCAGCCCCGGCACAACAGGAGCAAACGGCGTATTGACCTATAGCGATTTGGCTCGCGGATACTATTTCGTAGTGGAAAACTTGAGCGCATCTACCCCTAAAATTGGGGGTGTGGCTGTTTCAATCAATTCCACAGTCAATCCTTTTGTGGTTGCAGTACCCATGACAAACCCGGCAGGTACCGGCTGGCTCGACGAGGTTCATGTATATCCCAAAAACCAGTCGGTTACTATCGAAAAATCCGTGGATAAAACCTCCGTCTCGGTGGGCGATGAAGTAACCTATACGATCACTCCATCCGTTCCGGCGGATATTATAGATGCAAAACAATACACGGTTACCGATATTTTGGATGCAGCTTTGACCTATAAAACGGGTTCCGTGACCGTAAAAATAAAAGGCGGCTCCAATGATGATGACCCATTAACGGCAGACGGCTCTACCCCTGATTATACTGTTACATATGACAGCGGTACATTAGAAATTGATTTTACAGCAGCAGGCCGTACTAAGCTTGACGGTGCAACCGCAGTTGAAATTACGTTTAAGGCAAATGTAAACGCAGAAATTCTTAATACAAATCATTCTACCCATACTGTTGAAAATACAGCGACATTAACCTTTACAAACCAGTATGACCATACTTCTGAAACGACATCAACTGCAGGAGAAACCCATACAGGTCAAATTGAAATCTCCAAAGTCGAGGAAAATGGGACGACCGCGCTGCCAGGTGCAAAGTTCCAGATTGCAAGCAGTGAAGTAAACGCAGAAGCTGGTAACTACCTGAAAAAGGACAGTGCTGGAAACATTGTAGACGTTGGTGAAACAGGCTATGATACTGCAAATACATGGGAAGTTACATCGTCGAATCCAGACGGCATAGCCATATTCGAAGGTTTGGCCGATTATATTGACGGAGATCCGGTATCATATAACAGCTATTGGATCATTGAGACAGCGGCACCTGATGGATATAACCTCTTAGGCGACCCGATCCAGATAACCTTTGATAATACAGCTACCGAAGCAAACGTTTATACGATAAGTAAAACTGTTGTAAACACAACCGAATTCATACTGCCGGTAACAGGCGGCACGGGAACTCTTCTGTTCACTGTTGCCGGTATTGCCCTGGTGGGTGTTGCGGTAATCTTAGTGATTTTAAGCAGGAAGAAAACCTCTAAAACAAACTAATGGACACTGGTATACTGTACAGTACACCAGATATAAATGCAAAAATGTATTGAGAGGGAAGGCTAAACTCCTTCCCTCTTTATATAAGGAGACCGGAATGAAGAGAACCGTTTTGATCATAGTCATATTTTTGCTGGGGGCAGGTATGCTCGCATATCCTTCTGTCAGTAATTACATTGCCGAGAAAAACGGCTCTTATGCCATCGATTCGTATGACGAAGCCATTGCGGAAAAAGATGAGGAATTCCTGAGCGCTGAAAGGCAAAAAGCACAGGAATATAATGAGAGCTTACTGGGCTCTCCCGTCCGTGACCCGTTTATCCCGGGTTCCGGTATCGTCATGCAGGATGACTATTATGAAATACTGAATATAGGCGGTATGATGGGATATATAGAGATTCCGAAAATTTCTATTAAGCTGCCGATATACCATGGAACAAGCGAAGAAGTGTTAAAAAAGGGAGTGGGACACTTGGAAGGCTCCACTCTGCCGATCGGCGGCGAGGGTACCCATTCCGTCCTCACAGGCCATACAGGGCTCTCCAGCGCAAAGCTGTTTACGGATTTAACCGTGCTGCAGGAAGGGGATTTGTTTTATCTGTATATATTAGACGAGGTTCTGGCCTATGAAGTGGATGAAATAAGGGTAATAGAGCCAGAACAAACCACAGAGTTAAAGCCGGTAAGCGGAGAAGATTATTGTACACTGCTTACATGTACGCCTTATGGCGTAAACTCACACCGTCTGCTGCTGCGAGGCACAAGAGTAGACTATGTTCCTGAAATAAAAGAGAGTATTGCGGAGGCGCAGTCAAGTGCGGACAGGATGTTAATGCTTGCGGTGATTATCACTTCCGGAATCATGCTTATCCTTATCATCATTACAATCATTGTAAAGCGAAAACAGCTTTATAAGAAACAATAATCCGGTAGTGGGGATAGAGAATTGAGAAGAAAAGTCATTTTAATAATAGCTGCTATATTGTTTATAACTGGGATCGCTGTTACGATATATCCGCATGTCGAACGAAAGCTGTATGATATAAGAACTGAGGATTTAATTAAAACCAGTATACAGCAGTATGAACAGATGGATTTATATGACCTGTATCTTTTAATGCAGGAATATAACAATAATATATATGAGAACCATCAGGCGGGCCTTACCGACCCCTTCTCTTATGAACAGGCAAGCTTTGATTTGAGCCAGTGGGGATTTGATGAAAACATGATGGGATATATTGAAATTCCCGCTATGGATATAAAGCTTCCGCTTTATTTGGGTGCAACGAAAGAAAATATGAAGAAAGGTGCCGTGCATCTTTCTAATACAAGTCTGCCCATAGGCGGAGAAAATATAAATTCCGTTATTGCCGCGCACAGAGGGTATCAAGGTGCCTATATGTTTCAGGAGATTGAAAGATTAGTGGTTGGTGACGAAGTGTTCGTAACCAATTTCTGGGAAACATTAACCTATCGGGTAACAGAAATAAAAGTAATTTCGCCAAATGATATAGAGGAAATTTTAATACAGGACGGAAGAGACTTAGTAACCCTTATCACATGCCATCCATTCAGACATAATTATCAAAGATACGTCGTTTATTGTGAAAGGGATGAGCTTGCGAATGTCAACGAGGAATAATGAGTGGTCTCTGCGGATCCTCCGCATTCTGACATAAGGACAAATTCTATCTTCATACCATTAAGAAGGAGGCTCTGTCGCAAAGGGGTGGTGTGATCTGAGGAAAGAGCGTGAGTTTTCGTATGTTGGTGAGCCGATTCCGAAAATTGACCCGGTAAAAAACGCGGATTTTTTACTTCAACTTCAAAAGGCCATGTTATTATCGCTTGTGCAAAGAGAACGATTAAACGCCTCACAAATGGAGCGCGTTATGGAGGAACTGGAAAACCAGCATTACAGGAAATAACCACTGCCAAGCGGAACGCTTGGCTTTTTGCATAGAAAGGGGTATTATGAATCAATATGAAAAATTAAATCAATATAAGAATATAGAAGAAAAAATATGCGTAGAGCAGAGAACTTATAAAGTTGGCGCATATTGTCGTGTTTCTACAGATAAAGACGACCAGGCAAATTCCTTTGAAAGCCAGCAGCGGTATTTTAAGGAATATATCGAACGTATGCCGGATTGGGAATTATATGAGATTTTTGCCGACGAGGGTATTTCTGGTACCAACACAAAAAAGCGCAAAGCATTTAACCGCATGATTGCAAGCGCAAAAAACGGAGCAATTGATTTGATAATTACGAAAGAAATTTCCCGTTTTGCCAGAAATACGCTGGATAGCATTTACTACACCCGTGACTTGAAGAAGCGCGGTGTCGGCGTCATCTTTTTGAATGATAACATTAATACCCTTGACCCGGACGCAGAGCTCCGCTTAACGATTATGTCGTCCATCGCGCAGGAAGAAAGCCGCAAGACCTCTGAGCGCGTGAAATGGGGACAGAAACGCCGAATGGAGCAGGGCGTTGTTTTTGGGCGGGATATGCTGGGGTATGATGTCCGAGGCGGACAGCTGTTTATAAACGAGGAAGGTGCGAAAATTGTCCGTCTGATCTTTCATAAGTTTGTGAATGAGGGCAAAGGAACATATGTGATTGCCCGCGAGCTTCGGGAAGCGGGATTTCCCACCAGTACCCATATGAAACAGTGGTCGAATACCGTCATTTTGCGTGTTATCCGCAACGAAAAATACTGCGGCGACCTTGTCCAGAAAAAGACCTTTACGCCCGATTATCTTTCGCACGAAAAGAAGTACAATAAAGGGGAAGAAGAATTTGTGATACATAAAGACCACCATGAGCCGATTATCAGCCGTGAGATGTTCGACCGGGCAAACGAGATTTTAGAAAGCCGTGCGGTTTCGCAGGTGAGCAAGGCAAAACACTCCAACCGTTATGCCTTTTCCGGTAAGATCAAATGCGGACACTGCGGGGCAAGCTATGTGGCGCGGTATAAAAAAAGGAAGGACGGCAGCCAGTATAAATCGTGGCAATGCTTTGAAGCCGCGAAGCACGGAAACCGTCATCTGGATAAGGCGGGCAATCCTGTGGGATGTGTTGCGGAAAGCATACGGAACGAGGATGCACTTCAGATCATGCGTATGGTGTGTGACAGCCTGGTTTACGAAAAGGACAGGATCTTTTCAAATCTGTTTCATGCGATAGCCGGCGTTGTTAAAGAGGATTCCGGCGTAGTAGATACCGCCGGGCTGGAAGCGAAAATTGGTCAGGTAGAAGATAAGCGGACCCGCCTTATTGACCTCTATATGAGCAGCGATATTACCAAGGAGCAGTTTATCGCCGCACGGGATAAATGCGAGGAGGAAATAGCCGAGATCAAGAGCTTGATTGAAAACGCAGAACAACAGGAGAGGATCCGTCAGGAACAGCAAACCTTAATCGGCGATATTGAGGGTGCATTAAGCGAGATGATAATCGGCATGACCTATGATGATGAATTTTACCGTAACATTTTAGACCGGATAATTGTTCATGACAGAGATCATATTGATGTTGTCTTAAACCGGCTGCCGTTTAAGTGGAATTATGCGATTGCAAAGGCACCAAAAAAGGGGTAGTGGGGAACGGAACATTTCCGATCCCTCACTACCGATATCCGTCAAGAGGCCCTTCGCTACCTTAAAAGGCATGGAGTAGCGCTGGGACAGGTAGCGCATCGAAGCGCCAATTTCGCCATCGGGACCGCCGTACTGACTCATAATAAACTGCGCAATTTTAGGATTGGATTCCTTGATATTTATAGGGTATTGCAGTCTTTTCTCGTAATTCCACATTTAGCAGCTACCTCCTTCCCAGGGCCACGGATCGTCAAGCCAGGTCCAGTAAGTGGATGCGTCCACATCACTTATATGCAGCGGACCAAATTCCATTTTATACTGATCGGCGGCTTCCTTATAGGCATCACGCATGCTGGAATAGTAGGCTCTGGCTTCGATGTCACAAGGATGAGTATCCAGAAAGAGGCAGGCTTCATACATAGCAAAACCGTAGGTATAGATCTTTTGCATCAGGGCTTCACGGGTATTATGCTGATTTCTCATCTTTTGCACCTCCCTACTTCCCAGGGATAATCCAGTTCACGAAAGATGGTGCCGATCGGAAGGCCTTCTTCGGGATCATACAGATCCTGCCAGACTTGCCAGGGAACATAAGCCATGCCGGGGGGAAATGCATCCAGTTCTTCTCGTGTATTTGCCTGGCGATTGAAACTGCATCTGGCCTTGGCAGCTTCTGCCATAGGAGATACGTTCATGTTACGGGGCATTCTGCCCATGCCGCGATTATTAGCATTCTCATGCGTCATCGCAGGAGGGGTATCTTGGCTGCATTCGCAGTCCTCATTCCTGCGGCGCATGTAATAGTCAGGGGAATAGTTCAAAATTACATTCTCCTTTCCAGAAAAGGGTATGGTTTGCTTTATTTTATGTATTCCGGCGGAAAATGTGAGCAAAAACCGCTAAAGCGATTTAATAATGACGATTGAGAGAGATACAGATTCTCAGCTGCCTATGTAATATTTCCAGTCTTTGCAGTTTTTACAACATATCTGAGCTGGTTTCTTTCCATCACTTTCTTCCTACCATTCGTAAAAACTATCAACTCTATTATAATTATGATTTGTACAAATGGAACATTTTCTTTTACTATGTTGAATAGGAAAGGAGACAGCAGTTATGAAGAGATCCGGACATTATGATGTCATTGTAGTTGGCGGCGGTGCCTCAGGCCTCGCAGCTGCCATCGGCGCTAAAAACGCAGGAAAAACTGTATTGTTATTGGATAGAAATGGAAGTCTGGGCGGTCAATGTACAAACTCTAATGTTGCATCCTATTGCGGATTTTTCAATCGCGGTGACAGAATGCAGCAGATTATATTTGGTATTGGAGATGAAGTCCTACGGAAGCTTTGTAAAATTGGATATTATGACCGTTACCAAATCTCACCTGCCGGAAATGCAATTATCACTTTAGACATAGAAGCAACTAAGTATGCTCTGGATCTGGTTGCGGCAGATCATCAGCTGGAATATCTGCTCCATTGCCGGGTAGTCGAGGCTTTGATGAATGAAGACGGTACGGTGATCGAGGGTGTCAAGTGTGTTGACGATGAAGGCTACTTTGAATTTAGTGCGGATGCCTTCGTAGATGCAAGCGGTGATGGTAATCTTGGCTATCTTGCCAATGCACCCTATCGTTTTGGAGACGGGAATGGTAGTGTACAGATGAGTACACGTATCCTTAGGATCGATCATGTGGATCCTTCGGTTCAATTCACACCGGATAACTTGGTAGAGGTATTCCTCAGAGCGAAATCAGAGGGGTTCAATCATTTAACAAAGGAATCTGGAATGGTTGTCCGTACCCATGAAGACACGATCATAGCACTCCTTCCAAGCATCGCTGTTTCTGCTCTTGATGCAAAAACTTTGACAGAGTGCGAAGTGGATACCATGAGTCAGGCGATTGAATACATGAAGGCATTTCGTAATATATGCCTGGCATGGAGAATGCAAGACTGGTTTGGAGCGGGGCCTCGATGGGCATCCGGGATACCCGTCATCTGAAAGGTGAATACCAACTGACGGGAGACGATATTTTGTCCGCACGCAAGCAGAGCTATTATCCTTATATTTTTTAAACTTCTTCGAATTTTTGTTCCGGAAAAAATTCGATCAGGTTTTAAATAAATAAAACAAAAGAATTAAGGAGAGAATTTTATGGAAACCAGTATAATTATTACCATCGTCATGTTCTTGTTTGTAGCGGTCTGCCTGTTTACAAACAAAGTCCCCGGATCCGTAGCCTGCGGTATCGCAGTTATGGTTCTATGGATTGCTGGAGTTCTTGCCGATGAGCAGGTATACGCAAACTTCATTAGCTCAAGCATCATTAGTATGATCGGTATGATGATTCTGACTGGCGCAGTTATAAAAACAGACCTTCTTGTTAATATCGCAGCACTGATTAAGAAGTTCAAGGGCGGTGAGACCATCATCCTCGTTGCATGCATGTTTATCCCCTTCATCCTCTGCCAGTTCATCGGCGGTGTGACCGCCATGATCACTGTTATTCCGCTGGCTATGGCACTTGCTGAGGCAGCAGGCATCGCTCCCACCAAAATTGTACTTCCTGCATCTGTAGGCGCGCAGGCAGGTCTTATGGCACTGCCCATCGGCGGTGCGGCAGTTCAGTATCAGCTGAAGAACACCCTCCTGGAGGGACTGGGCATTATGGATCAGGCTCTTGGCTTCTGGGATCTCTGCTTCAGCCGTCTTCCCAGTACCATCATCGTAATGCTCTTTGTTATTTTCATTGGAAAGAAGCTCCTCCCCAGCCGTTCTCTTGCTCAGAGTGATATGCTTGATCCCAATGCAAATCACCTGAAGAAGTCTTCCTTCTCTAAAGGACAGCAGTATTGCATCTATCTGATCTTTATTGCATCCCTGGTTCTGATCTCCATGAAGGTTAACAGCATGCTTGTTTCTACTTGCGCAGCACTCCTTGTAATCCTTCTCGGATTCATGAAGGAGAGAGAAGCATGGTCCAAGATCAACTGGTCCCTGATTTTCATGATGGGCTTCATGCTTACAATCGGTACTGCGCTGGGCAGCAGTGGTGCCGGCCAGATTATGGCTAACCTGCTTCAGCCCGTATATGGATGCGGAAGTGCCTTCATTGCAACTTCAGTTACTTTCATTGTAGCAGCAGTTCTGACTCAGTTCATGGATAATATGTCTCTGATCAACATTCTGACACCTATCTGCGCTCTGGCAGCATACTCCAATGGAATGTCGGTAATTCCAATCGTACTTGCTGTGCAGGCTTCCTGTCTGGTATCTTTCAGTACTCCTCTGGCATCACCCAGTTCACTGCTTGCATATCAGCTCGGTGGATACAGCATGAAGGAAATGCTTAAATTTAACCTTCCGCTGGTTCTCATCTCCAGCATCACATCCATCATCTGGATTCCGATCTACTGCGGCTTACGTTAATTATGCCAGCCGTTCTTTCCCCCTCCTCTCCATCCGGAAGTGGGGAGGGGGGAAGGAACGGTGAAATTCTTGTTAGACTAAAATAATATCAAAGGAGACAAAAAATGGCTAATTTCAAACCTAACCCTATGACTGTACGCCCTGACAGACTCAAGCCTCAGCCTCCGATCAAGCTCTTCGATGATCTCTATTTCGTTGGAAGTATGATGGTTGGTTCCTGGGTAATCCCCACTTCGGAAGGTCTGGTTCTCATCGAAGGTTCCGCTGAAGCCGATCATTGGGAAAACTGTCTGAAGCCCGGTCTTGAAAAGCTCGGCTTCGGTGATGAGAAGATCATTGCTCTTCTGCTTACTCATGGTCACATGGATCACTATGCAGGCTGCGATCACATTCAGCGCGCTACCGGCTGTGACATCTGTCTGTCTCTGAAGGATATCGCTTACATCACGGCAGGTGTTGAGAATCGCAAGCCTAATCAGACCCTTCCGATTCCTCAGGTTACTCGTGTGCTCACTCCCGGTGAGGACCTGGTATTCGGCGATCATGTAATCCATGTAATCGACGGTGCGGGACACACCCCTGGCTGTCTGAACTATTCCATGGAAGTTCACGAAGGAGATGAAACTCATCGTTTCGTAATGATGGGTGGCTACGGCATCTTCGGTCCCGGTTACTTCATGAACAACGAATATACATACGGCTCAGTTTTCGCAGTAGAGCATGCATTTATGTTTGCCGGCACATGCGCTAAGACCTGGGAATATGCCAAGGAGAGTAACTGCGATGTTTTCCTGAATCCGCATCCCCATCTCTGTAATGCATACGAACTGGCTGAAGAGAACAAGAATCGCAAGCCCGGCGATCCCAACGCTTTTGTATGCGGCAAGGACGGCGTACGTCAGTGGCTGCTGGAGCGCTTCGATGCTTGTCTGGAGATGGCTCCCAAGTTCACTGACATCAACAAGCCTTATACCGAAGAATAATAAATCTGTATTGTTCGCCCAAGCCTCGGGCAGAACAAATATGGAGGGCATTGAGACAGAGTGAACGCGAGAAGCACCGGGACAATGATTTGCCCCGTGCTTCTCCTTCTTCTTTGTTCTGACTTACCTGATACCGATGCCACTCAGGTGTGCCGCGTAAAGTTAAGAAAAAGGAAAAGATCAATCATGAATCAAAAAATATGGAGTAAAGATATTATCTTTTTGTTGGCAGCGAGCTTTTTCTATATGGCAAGCCCTATGTTGGTGACGCCCCTGATCACAGGCTTCTCGGAAAGTCTTGGGGCAGGTCCCGAAATCATGGGCCTGGTGGGTGGCCTGACAAGCCTGTGTGCCCTGGTATTCCAGCCCTTCGCTGGCAATCTTGCGGATAAATACAGCAAGCATAAGCTGTCCACTGCCGGAGTTTTTTTGCTTGTCCTTGCCTGTATAGGCTACGTGGCGGCGGTTAATCCAGCCATGATTTTAATCTGCCGTGTGATCAACGGTCTGGGATTCGCCTGCTGTTCCGTGTGCTTCTCCACATGGATCGCTAATCTGCTTCCCCGGGAACGAATTGGATTCGGCATGGGAATCTATGGTATGATGAATGCGCTGGCCATGGCAATCTCACCGGCAATCGGTGTTGCTGTCTATCATCGGTACGGATATCGCATCGCGCTGATCCTGTCGGTAGTGTTCGCTGTACTCTGTGGTTTACTTATTCAGTGGACAGATGACAAGGGGCTACCCATTCGTAATTCTGGAAAGGATGCAAAAAAGTTTCGGTTGGTGGAGAAAAGTGTTATCCCCATCGCCCTGGTGATTATGTGCTTCGGTATTCCCTACTGCGCCACCCAGTCGTTTCTGGTGCGCTATGCGGAGACCAGAGGGCTGAATGTGGCTGTGGGCATGTTCTTCACCATCTATGCGGCTGCCTTGCTGATTCTGCGTGTGATTTTCCGAAACTTCTTCGATAAATTATCCTTCATGGTATTCATGATCGTTGGCTCTTTGTGCGCGCTGGGGGCCATGGGATTCCTGTTCTGTATGAATACCAATCTTCACATGGCTGCGGCTGCGGTCCTGATGGCAGGAGGCTATGGTATCATGTGCACCGTGTCCCAGTCTGCGGCAGTCCTGGCGGCAAAGCCGGAGAACCGGGGAATGGCCAACAGCACTTACTATATCGGCATGAATTCCGGTATGGCTCTGGGATCCATGATCGGTGGATTTCTGTATGGAAATCTTCCCATCGAGATGTTCTATCCTGCGATGATGATCGCAGCACCCATGGGATTTGTTTTATATTTTGCAAGTAAGAAACTAATACGTTAGCCTTTTTCGCAGGTTTGACACAGAGTCGAATTATGAGATTCAAGTATTTATTTAGGAGGCAACAATGAAAGACTTAAGACTGAAACCCTATCCCGGATACGAGCGTAACGTTTCCAACAACATTGGATTTGGTACATCTCCTTCCATCACCATGGCGGAGATGCAGACAGCCATCCGCGGCTACAAGCTTGCAGAAGGTACCACTATGAAGGATATCTATATCCCTGGTTCTGACGAAGAGCAGGAACTCATGCTCCACATCATAACCCCGGGTAACCTTCCTGAGAAGGCACCTATGATCCTCGATATCCATGGGGGCGGATGGGTAAGCGGTGATGTAGGTATCGACAACTATCGTAACGTATATCTTGCAGAGCATACCCCCGCTATCGTAGTAGCAGTAGAGTATCGCCTTGCAAGTCCCAGCCTTCCTTTCCCTGGTCCTCTTAGGGACTGCTATACGGCACTCAACTGGATGCATGACCATGCAACAGAAATCGGCGGTGCCCCCGACAATATTGCAATCCACGGTACATCAGCAGGCGGAAACATGGTAGCAGGACTTATGCTCTACATTCGTGACTTCGGTGGCCCCGAAATCAAACTTGCAGTTATGAACTGCCCTGCACTTTACATGGATGATTCACCCTCCAAGAGAACCTTCGGCAGCATCGGAACCCCTAAGAAGATACCAGGCAGCAAGGGATCATTTGCAGTATACGCAGGATCATGCGACCCCAAGGACGTGTCCATGTACGCATGCCCCGGTCTTGCACCTAGCCTTGACAACTGTCCTCCCTGTATGGTAATTGTAGGCGAGTACGATCCCCTGCGCGACGACGGTCTTAAGTTCGCAATAAAGCTCCTGGAAGCTAACGTCCCCACTGAAATCATCTGCGCACCTCGCGTATCGCATGGATTTTGCACAGTAGACCAGCCCCTTACCCACTGGGTACACAACGCATGCTGTGCATCCTTCCGTCGCGAATTTGGAATGGAAATCACAGAGTTTATATAAGCTGCAAACCATTCTATAACACAAAAGTCCGTGTAGGGGGATGCGTCAGCTTAACTTATTGACCTTGATCAAACGCAGGGCCCTTTTAATTTGTTTTTTTCTTGCAGGCAGTCTGAAATGTATTCGACAAAAGCGTTTAATGCCGGATGATATTCCGGTGCTTTTGTATATGCCATAGAAACTTCTCTCGTTGGCATTTCTGCCAATGGAATATAAGTCAAATTATCATGATGGTAATAATCAGCGAACTGTCTGGTAGAAAACGTGATACCAAAGTTTCTGGAAGCCAATGAGAAACAGGTTTCAATCTGGTTGAAGACGGCATTTATGTAGTAATGTATGCCGTCTTCTTGAAGCCTCCTTTCAATAATTCTATGTAGAGCAAAACTATCTGATGATAGAATCAGGTTTTGATCGGTCAGATCTTTGGTTGTAATAATCTGCTTCTTGGAAAGGTCCGATGTTAATGGCACAATGACTCCCAGTTCTGAATCTTCCACATTGATGTACTGAACCTTTTCATCAGTTTTTTCTAAAACAATAGCGAAAACAACATCGCATTCTCCCTTTTTCAGAGATTCCATAAGAGCATGGCTTCCTTGTTCCAATATTTGAATTCTAATGCCGGGGAATTCCTCAGAAAAATCGGAAATCATATCTATGATACCAATTTGAAATGCAATGGAGAGTAGGCCTATAGTCAATGTTCCATTATTTAAATTAGCAAATTCATGCATGGTGCCCGTTAATTCATTGAATTCATTCAGTATTTTTTCTGCCTGATATACAAAACTTTTTCCAGCTTCCGTCAAATGAATACTTTTTCTTGAGCGCTCAAAAAGGCGGATTCCAAGTTCTCTTTCCAATGCGATAATCTGATTTGACAATGACGGCTGAGTGAGATGCAGATTCTCAGCTGCCCTTGTAACATTTCCTGCCTTTGCAGTTTCTACAACATATCTGAGTTGGTTTCTTTCCATCATTTGCCTCCTGCCATCTGGTTCACTAATCCATTTATCAAATCAAGTCCGTTAATTTTTATATCTTTTTTAGCTGTTTTTTCGTCATTTTCTTTACCCCTTCTTCGTTTTACTTCCAAACTTTTTTCCTCTGTCCCATATCTTCTGCAATTCAGTCTCACTTACCATCGCATTGTATACAGGCTCAAGAAAACTTTGTATCTCATTTATCACGACAGCAAAATTAAGTGATTCATTTTTGATTGACTTTAAAAAATACCGCCACTTGATTTTCATATCATCGTCATTGGCAAGTTGTACAACACGGTTAACACCAATTAAATTAAACGGCATAGGTAGCGCATCGAAGCGCTAATTTCGCCATCGGGACCGCCGTACTGACTCATAATAAACTGTGCAATTTTTGGAATTTTTACTCACGTAATTGCAGCGTTCGAATCATTGTATCTGCTTGCAGACGAATTAAATCCATTTCGTAAGATACTTCCTGTTCTGTAAATTCGTACAAAGACCTGGTATTACTATCCGTTTTCCAAAAATAAGGTGTTCCGTCATAAATAAAAGTATAAGCAACAAAGAACTCATATAATGGGTTTGTCTCTGTCGCAACGGTCACTTCATAACGCTTCATTTGGACATCACATATAGTCACATCTGATTCTTGTATAATTGTTGGTACTGGTTTCGTATTTTCCCAAAAGCCGATTTTACTACGCAACGCCGGATCCTGTAAAATCAAAGGCAGGATCCCATCATATGTAACCGTCTCATCTAGTAATAATTCTCCCACCATTTCCCCGGCAATCTCACGTGGATAGAAAAAATCACCATCAGTCATTCCTCGATTTAGTTGGCAAGAGGGAGATTGTGATCCACCCAAGAATCCAAATATTGTAAATAGGCTGGCCCATTCACCTTGTTCGTTTGTAGTAATAGCTCCAACAGAGTTATTATAAAAAACATTTAAATGATTATCCGGATTCAGTTCAAAGAATCCCTCACCGTTATAGTGAGCTAAAGACAGAATTACATAATCAAGATATTCCTGGAGTTCTTCTTTTTCATAATTTTTGTGTTCATTATATGTCATACTAATACATATGGGTTGTTCCTCATACACAAATGAGTAGCCAATGATTGTTTTAGTATCCTTCTGTCTAAGGCCAGATTCCAATATGACTTCTTCACCTGTAGGATCTACTTCAAAGTATATTGTATCATATGATCCCACCTTTACCTCTTGCGTTCGGCTTAGTTCCGTAAGGTCGTGCAGACCGTCTGATGTTTCATCACTAAAAAGATGATCTTTGGAAAAAACAGCTAATGAATCTGCCTTTTCCTGTGAGATTGCTAAGGGGAGTGCAGCCAGATCCGCGGTACCATCAAGCAGTGTTTCAATAGATATTTGATAATAATCATAAAAATCAGTATCTTGAAGTGAATATCCATGTGGATATACCATTGTTCCGCGCGTATAACTTGATCCAAGTCTGTCCATATGCGGAAAATCTGTCTTAATTTTTAAATTCACATGACCAAATGTCACATAAGGTTCACTATTTGAAAACAAACCCGTCGCATTTTCTGCGCTATTTTCCATGGTGGTTGACTCAGTTGCATTACTTTCTGTTTTCTGCCCACATGCTGTCACCATCAAGGTCATTGAAAGTAATACAAGTAAGCATAATAATCTTCTTAACATTGTAGAGCTCCTTTGTTTTTTGTATTAATACATTATCATACTTATTGTAATTCTGCAATCTTGATTAGTTAAATGCGTTTTGTCGAAAGGTTTTACCAGTACTGCTATTGACAGACAAGAATGTTAATAATGATATATTGATTATTATAATTATCAGAATGATTAGAATAATCATTAGAAAGAAGAGAAGTTTGTAGGATGCGATATCAAATTGCGGGAAGGTAGAAATATAGTTGCCGTAACAGTACAGAGAGGGACAGCGCGTACGTATTTCGCAATACGATTAAGGAAACACGCGGAGATTGCTATGAAACCGCAAGATCTCTGGAGCAGCAGCTTACTTTTGGAATGCAATTGTATTACTGAGGGACATGACACAAAAAGGGGTGCTGGAGAAAGTCGGGAGCGGTAAACTGGTAAAATATAAGCTGGGAGAATAGGATATTTATCACAGGACTGGTATTTTTAACTTTTTCAGTGGCATCGCTTGGTTGACAAAAGCTCCTACTTTGTAGTAGAATAAATTTCATATATGGGATAGCGATACCCCTATGTAGAAAATATGGAGGAGCAAGTATGAAAAAAGGAATGAAAAAGATGTTTTCCCTGCTGGCAGCAGGAACCATTGCCGTTGCCGCTTTATCTGGCTGTGGCGATAATAGCCAAGAAACCACCCCGGCGGCGGAGACCACTGCAGCAGAGACTACTGCAACAGGAGAAACCACTGCGGCTGACACCACAGCAGCTCAGGCTGCTGGCGGGACCTTTGTAATCGGGGGAATCGGACCGGTTACCGGCGGAGCTGCCGTATACGGAGAAGCCGTACGCAACGGCGCAGTGCTGGCAATCAAAGAGATCAATGCAGCCGGCGGTGTAAATGGCATGATGCTGGAGATGAACTATCAGGATGACGAGCATGATGCTGAAAAAGCAGTCAATGCATATAATACTCTGAAGGATAAGGGCATGAAAGTGCTGATGGGTACCGTAACCAGCGATCCTTGCCTGGCGGTTGCGGAGAAAACTTATGAAGATAATATTTACCAGATCACCCCGTCGGGCTCTGCCCTGAAATGCGTACAGTATGATAACGCATTCCGGCTCTGCTTTAACGACCCCGGACAGGGAACTGCTTCTGCAGAATATATTTCCCTGAAGAATCTGGCCACCAAGGTTGCCGTGATTTATGATAGCTCCAGTGCTTACTCCGCAGGAATCTATGAGACCTTTGCGTCTAAAGCAGCGGAGCTTGGTATTGAAATTGTAGCCGCAGAAGCTTTCACCAGTGACAGTAATAAGGATTTCTCCGTACAGATCCAGAAGATCCAGGAAGCAGATCCTGAGCTGGTATTCCTGCCTATTTATTATGAAGAGACAGCTCTGATCCTGAAGCAGGCGAATACGGCCGGTCTGACCACGCAGTTCTTTGGCTGTGACGGTCTGGACGGTGTAATCGGTCAGCTGGGAGATGAAGTAGCACTGTCAGAGAATGTAATGCTGCTGACTCCCTTCGTAGCAGATGCACAGGATGAATTGACCCAGAACTTTACAAAGGCATATACGGAAGCTTACGGCTCCGTACCGATTCAGTTTGCAGCCGATGGTTATGATGCAATCTACACCATCAAAGCAGCTCTGGAGCAGGCGAATGTAACCGATCCGGATATGGATCCTTCGGCGCTTTGCGATCTGCTGAAGGCAGCGATGCTGGAGATCGAAGTGAAGGGCCTGACCGGAACGATGACCTGGACAGCCGATGGCGAGTGCGCTAAGGAGCCGAAGGCCATGAAGATTGTAGGCGGAACATATACAGCGATCGACTAATAGAAAATCATAGAAAAAGTAAAGAGGACTGCGGGGACTTACCGTAGTCCTTTTTACTTTTTCTCGAATGCCACAAATTGTTGAAAAATAGGATAGCCTATGCTATAATTATAAAATTACTATGATTTTAGTTAACGAGGGAGAGGACACTATGAGTTTTATATCCTATTTAGTAAGCGGGATCAGCCTGGGGAGTATTTATGCGCTGATTGCGCTGGGCTATACCATGGTATACGGCATTGCCAAAATGTTGAATTTTGCCCATGGTGATGTGATCATGGTGGGGGCCTTTGCGGTCTTCACAGCGATGATGACCTTTCAGCTGCCGGTATGGGCGTCTATTTTGATTGGCATTCTGGTCTGCATGATTCTGGGCATAGTCATAGAGAGGGTTGCCTATAAGCCTCTGCGGGGGGCGTCTCCGCTATCCGTACTGATTACCGCCATCGGTGTCAGCTATCTGCTGCAAAATCTGGCTCTTCTGATCTTTGGTTCCAGCGCCCGAAACTTCCAGTCTGTTGTAACACTGCCGGCCTGGCAGGTTAACAGCCAGCTGTCTATTTCCGGAGAGACGATGGTTACCATCATCGTAACCACCGTGATTATGATTGTGCTGACCCTATTCATTAATAAATCTAAGCCCGGACGCGCTATGCTGGCCGTGTCGGAGGACCGGGGGGCTGCACAGCTCATGGGCATTAACGTAAATGGAACCATCACACTGACCTTTGCAATAGGCTCTGCGCTTGCGGCTGTGGCCGGAGTATTACTTTGTTCCCTCTATCCTCAGATCAGCGCCTACACAGGGCAAATGCCTGGTATTAAGGCATTTATCGCGGCCGTATTTGGCGGCATCGGCAGTATTCCCGGAGCCATGATCGGCGGCATTTTGTTAGGAATTATTGAGAACCTGAGCAAGGCATATATTTCTTCCCAACTGTCTGACGTAATTGTGTTTGCCGTATTAATTCTGGTGCTGTTGGTTAAGCCCACCGGTATTCTGGGCAAGAAAATCCAAGAGAAGGTGTAGGTGAAGGCGATGAATCCAATGAAATTATTTGGTTCGGTCCGACCGGCCACGAAGAATAAGACAATCACATATCTGATGGTACTCATCTTTTTTGGGATTTCAGGCATCCTGGTGCAGACCGGGTCCGTGGGAAGCCTGTTCACCGGGCTTTTAGTTCCAATGTGTTATTATATTATTATGGCAGTTTCCCTGAATCTCACAGTAGGCATTCTGGGAGAGTTAAGCTTGGGGCATGCCGGCTTTATGTGCGTGGGCGCCTACGTGGGCGGTATCTTTTCCCTGCTGACCAAGGATGCGATTTCCCAGGTGTGGATTCGCTTTCCGCTGGCGATGCTGATCGGCGGCCTTTGTGCGGCGCTGATGGGAATTTTGATCGGTGTGCCGATCCTGCGTCTGCGGGGCGACTATCTGGCGATTGTAACACTGGCCTTCGGAGAAATTATCCGCAAAGTGGTTCAGAATATTTATATTGTATCCGATAAGAACGGCCTTCATTTCTCCTTCGTAAATACCGTGAATCCGGCAAGCATCGATTTGGCTACAAAAGAAGAGATCTTAAATGGCCCCATGGCAGTCAGCGGCATTCCCAAGGATACGACCCTGTGGATTGCGGTGCTGATGGTCATGATTACCCTCTTCGTCATTATGAACCTGGTGGATTCCCGGTCCGGCCGTGCCATTATGGCGATCCGCGATAACCGGATTGCGGCAGAGGCGACAGGAATCAGCATTACGAGGCATAAGCTGATTGTATTTGTTACTTCCTCCTTTTTCGCTGGTCTGGCAGGTGTGCTGTATGCCCATTTTAGTACCATTACCCCGGTAAAGTTTGATTACAATATGTCCATCCTGATTCTGGTCTTTGTGGTCCTGGGAGGAATCGGAAATATCCGCGGCTCTGTAATTGCGGCGGTGATCCTATACGCCCTGCCGGAGCTCCTCCGCGGCTTCCAAAATTACCGTATGCTGATCTATGCCATCGTCTTAATTGTGATGATGCTGTTAAACAATAATGCGAAGTTCATCCAGTTTAAGGCGGGCCTTGGCCGGAAGCTCTTCCACAGAAAAGCAAAGGAGGCTGCGTGATGTCCTATCTAGAAGTTACCAATATCGGGATCTCCTTTGGCGGCCTGCGGGCAGTGGATGATTTCTGTTTAAACATTGAGAAAGGCCAGCTCTATGGCCTGATTGGCCCAAACGGAGCCGGTAAGACCACGGTCTTCAACCTGCTCACCGGTGTCTATCAGCCGGATAAAGGTAAGGTAGAACTGGATGGTGTGAACCTTACCGGTAGATCTCCCGTGGAAATTAACCAGAACGGGATCGCCAGAACCTTCCAGAACATCCGGTTATTCAATAACCTGACCGTACAGGATAACGTAAAGGCAGGCCTTCATAACCAAAATAGTTACTCCGTATTCGAGGGCATTCTGCGCCTTCCCCGTTACCGCCGTCAGGAACAGGCAATGGATAAGCGTGCGGTAGAATTACTCAAAGTATTCGATTTGGATCAGGAGAAAGACACCCTTGCCTCTAATCTGCCCTACGGGAAACAGCGAAAGCTGGAGATTGTGCGTGCAATGGCTACCCATCCGAAGCTGTTACTGTTAGATGAACCTGCAGCCGGCATGAACCCTAACGAAACAGCAGAGCTGATGGAGACCATCCAGTTCGTGCGGGGGCATTTTGATATGACAATTCTTTTGATTGAGCATGATATGAAGCTAGTATCCGGAATTTGCGAAGAGCTGACAGTGCTGAACTTTGGTTCTGTGCTGGTGCAGGGCAATACCGGAGACGTATTAAACAACCCAGAAGTCATCACGGCTTATCTGGGAGATTAGGAGGAGCATGTTATGGCGATGCTGTCGATTGAAAATCTGGAAGTCAGCTATGGCATGATCCGCGCCATAAAAGGAATTTCCTTTGAAGTAAATGCAGGCGAGGTAATTGCACTGATCGGAGCCAACGGCGCCGGTAAAACCACCATCCTGCACACCATTACCGGCCTGGTGCCGGCTAAAGCGGGGACCATCCAATTTGAAGGGCAAGAGCTGACCAAGACAGCTCCTCACAAAATTGTCTCCATGGGAATGGCACACGTTCCCGAAGGACGGCGCGTATTCAGCCAACTCACCGTATTAGAAAATCTCTACCTCGGTGCCTATACCAGAAATGATAAAGCAGAAATAAGTGAAACACTCGAAATGGTATATAAACGCTTCCCCAGGCTCCAGGAACGAAAGAACCAAGTATCCGGAACCCTGAGCGGCGGAGAACAGCAGATGCTGGCCATGGGCCGTGCGCTCATGTCTCATCCAAAGATCATCCTGATGGATGAGCCATCTATGGGTCTGTCCCCTATTCTGGTCAGCGAGATCTTTGATATTATTAAGTCCATCAGCGAAAGCGGCACCACCGTATTACTGGTAGAACAGAACGCTAAAAAGGCGCTGTCCATCGCAGACAGGGCCTACGTCCTGGAAACCGGCAATATCGTACTATCCGGTCCGGCGGCCCAGCTCATGGACGACGATTCCATTAAAAAAGCCTATTTAGGGGAATAAACCGGAGGGATGTCTATGTCAAATTATGTTATTACAATTGCAAGAGGATATGGCAGCGGCGGTAAAACAATCGGAAAAATGCTCGCAAAGGAACTGGGAATTGCATATTATGACCGTGATCTGATTCGGATGGCCAGCGAAGAAAGCGGAATCAACGAAAGTCTCTTCGGCCTGGCAGACGAACGGGCCAGGGGCGGCCTCTTTCGTAAAAAAGGCGAGTACCGGGAAGAACCCCTTGCCCCCGACAGCGGCGAGTTCGTCTCGGACGATAACCTCTTTAACTACCAGGCCAAAATTATCAAAGAACTGGC
>Ga0154000_1000082_pt1 | contig 29159 bp, 28 predicted proteins | sample TSNC084MetaG_FD_104674 | JGI IMG/M metagenome (GOLD analysis project Ga0154000, IMG submission 104674) | Attine ant fungus gardens microbial communities from North Carolina, USA - TSNC084 MetaG | ecosystem: Host-associated > Fungi > Mycelium > Unclassified | place: USA: North Carolina, Lumber... | reverse complement strand
ATTTGAAGAGATTTTCTCTGATTACAAAGATTACGGTATTGAGTTCGTTGCTTCTACTACGGGCGGAATAGGAAACGTATATTATAAAGGTCAATTAGTAAAAACATTTATTGATGAAAAGAACAATGGCGGCGTATTTATGCTTCAATCTGTTGACGGAGGAGACACAACGGTTCGTACCGTCTATGACGCAAGTGGAAATTTGACTGGAGTTAAAGTGCAGGAATAATCTGCTCGGCCATAAGAAGTGTTGCAAAAATTGTGGGGTGATATGTTATTGAAAACGGAATGGTTACTTTGCCCCGTTTGTAAAAATAAAACACGGATACAAATGCGAGAAGATACGGTACTTGAAAACTTCCCCTTGTTTTGCCCAAAGTGCAAACAGGAAACAATCATCGCAGTACGACAACTGAATATGTCAGTTATCAAAGAGCCAGACGCTAAGACGCAGAGCCGATAATTGTGAGTTAAATCACAGCTATCGGCTCATTCTTTATGATAACTAACACGCTACGCGATTACTGAAAGTCATGACAATGAATCCAAAACCGTTGTTTTGAGGGCGATGTGCATAAGCGAGAAGTTACGGCAAGTAGGAGGTTGGCGCCATGTTTCGTTATCAGCAGTTTTGTAATCTGAACAACAGGCCGTTTGACTATGGCGGCCATGTTTAACCTGCCGACAACAGAGTAAAATCACATGAATCTATCTGTTTTCAAAACACCGGAAACAACATATTATATCTTTGCGCCCGTTTGCGTTACGGTCACTTGGCCGTAAGACAATCGGACGTTTTTGTGTTCCATGGGATAATTCCAAAGGCGCGTTCCCCTCCATCTTTTCTGCCTTGTTTAGACCGGAACAGAAAAGAAACGGAGGAAATCACATGGAAATATCTGCTGAAAGGCAGAAAAGCATACATCACCGGTTTGACGCTTTCTGCAAGAAAGCCATGCGTTACGAAGCCCGTAATTGCTACAAAGAAATCAGCCGAAAACAACAGCGCGAGGTATCGCTTGACTATCTGATAGAAGAACACTTCTTTGCGCCAAGAAGTGTGGACGATTATTTCATTGTTCAGCCCATGCAGGACATACCGACCAATTTTCATATCAACGGACAAGTTGTTGCCATTGAAAATGAACACTTGGCTACGGCGCTGCTGCACCTATCGGCAGAAAAGCGGGAATTGATTTTACTGCATTACTTTCTCGGTCTTAAAATGCAGGACATCGCTGTGCTATATAATCGCGCCCACAATACAATCAGTCACCGCAAATACAGGACATTGAAATCACTGCGAAAAGAAATGGAGAGGTTGGAATATGAAGAAGCACAACTACAAACGGCTGCCATATGAGCAAATTAAAAAAGCTGTTGCTGGTGATGCGGAAGCTATGACCGCATTGGTGAAGCTGTATATGCCGTTTATCAAAAAATTGAGTTATGGCGACCAAGAGATTGAAGATAGGGTTATTTCCCGCCTGATGAGAGCCGCCACACAGTTCAATCTGGATTATGAGGGCTGATGGCTTACCTGCCCACAAAACACCGCTTACAGGCAGAATAATTGCGGAAATCGCACCCAAAACCGTACAGTGAAAATGCAGTGATATAGCAAAGTCAGGAAAAACCGTCAAGGGTCAAGATGAACGGCTGCGCCGCCCTTGACGGTTTTTCCCGCTTTTGCTGTTTGGCAGCCAAGAGGGCGTAAGCAGCAAACCGCTTACGCCCTCTGTAATATTGAATTAGTAGTCAAATAATGGGTAAAAATAAGCCGCTCATTTCTGAACGCCCATCGGCATGATACTCTTTACTTGCAGGGGAGCAGAAGGGAGTAGCGATGAAAAAGAAAAATAGAGGTAAACACATCCTGCCCGCCGCTATTGAATACAACTTGAAAACTGGTGAAAGCCGTGTTCTGGAATACGTTGAATTAACTGATAAAGAATATGACGAGCGGATAATTCAACCGGCAGCGCGGATATTCAGTGATTTGTTAAAGCGAGATATAGAATCCGGCAGGTTCGATGAAATTATGAAAGAGTATCACGACAAAGAGTAAATAACATCTTGCTCCCCTGTGCATACATAGGCGGATCTATCATAAAATCTTTGATGGCCTCGCCAAAATTCAGTATGAACGAAAAGAGGAAGTATTCAAATACCTCTTAGTCGCCGGACGGGGAAACCCTTTTCGATAAGGAGTTGAGGTTGTTTTCGTGATAAACCCCATTTGATTTTAAGCTTCCAGATGCGAAATCTGGCGGCTTTAGACTTTTTATGTTGCTTTTATTCGGAATAGCGTATATAATATATGTAATAATTACCAAATTGATTTGCGAGGTCATTATGGAGTACATAACTGCAAAAGAAGCTGCAAGCAAATGGGGAATATCTGAACGCAGAGTTCAAGTTCTTTGTGAGCAAAAACGTATAGACGGTGTACAGCGTCTTGGCAAAGCGTGGGCAATACCAAAAGACGCAAAAAAGCCTGTAGATAAAAGGAAAAAATAAGTTGCAAACCCACTTAACATCATTTTAAGTGTGATATTTAGCGAGAGGTGATAGGTATGGCTGATACATCTACTTATACTGATTTGGATGCGCGCCTCGAACGGCTAATTAGGCAGCCGCATGAGGATATTTCAGCATATTTATCTACTGTTGAAGTCAATATCCAAATTGCTAATACCAAAGCGTTGGCACATTGTCACATGCTTGCATTTGACGGGAACGATAGACCACGAGCAGCGGAGCTTGCCGCATATCTTGGTAATATTATTATTGATTACGCTATTCCCCGTTCGAAAATTCAAGAGGCTCAACAAAGAGATTTGCGTGAAAACACAACTCGCCATGTATCCGAGCTAAAAAAGAAAGCAAAGGCACTGTTTACGGATATTGAAAAAACTGGTGAGGGCGGCGAACTACTGCTATACTTACTTGCACAAAGCGTTCTAAAGATGCCCCAGATTCTATGTAAAATGAGCTTAAAGACATCTGGCAAGGTACATATACACGGAACTGATGGATTACATATTAAGTATGATACATCAATTAATAAGTTAGCTTTATATTGGGGGGAATCCAAGCTCTATTCAAACATTGGGCAAGCTATGACGGATTGCCTGGATAGTATTAAGCCATATCTTGTGGATAGCTCAAAAACCGCTAATGACAGAGATTTACAGCTCTTTAGAGATAACTTAGATTTAATTGATAATGATTTGGAAACCGAATTATTAAACTTCTTAGACCCAGACCATCCGAACTTCAACAAAATGCAATTTAGAGGGGTTTGCCTTATTGGTTTTGATGATGATAGGTATCCGACACTGCCGAATCAAAAAGCACAATCGGTTTTAGAAAATGAGATTCGCGCATCAATAGCTGATTGGAGTGGCAAACTCAAAACCAGACTGACTTCAAGAAGTCCTTTGGAATCATTTATTTTAGATATATTTTTAGTACCACTTCCCTCCGTTCAGAATTTCAGAGATGTTTTCTTGGAGGAAGTGAAAAATGCCTAATAATTCTTTTGCACAGAAATTGTTTCGTTTACAAGGATTTCAGAATAAATACATACCACTCTTATTGGAATCAGTAGCGCAACAATTCTCATTAGCTAACAAAGATACTGTAGCCATAAGTGAAATGGACATTAGATATTTGCTAACATGTGCAAGTATTCTTGCTCAAAGCAATAATGGCGAATGTCAAGATGCGGCATTACGGATAGCCCAGTATGTTTTAACAACACATCAACAAAACAAAGAATTTAGAGAAGCTGCGGTTATTGTCTTGGATACAATGACAAACTACGCAGCTATTTCGCTTGCAAAGGAAAGAGAATATATTGAGCCCAATAAGAAGAAAGACTATCCTGTTCCTCTCATGATGGACATGCTAAAAAGGCAATTTCATCATTCATTGTGGAACGAGTATAATAATCGTTTAGTGCCAATAAATAGATTCCAAGAAAAGGTGTTTTACGAGTATTTGTCATTTGACGCTTTAAGTATTTCGGCTCCAACATCATCGGGAAAATCGTTTATATTACTTCAAATAATTTTGGATTATATTAAAGTCCACGAAGGCACGATAATTGTCTATATTGTTCCTACAAGAGCACTAATCCAGCAAGTGACAGCAGACATTAACGATATATTAAAGAATAATGCCATTGTTGATGTTGTTGTATCCTCCGTCCCAACAGTCATTACTGAAAAGGGTAATCATCATATTTATGTATTAACTCAAGAGAGATTGCATTGGATACTCGGAGACGACGCATCTTTCTCCCCTAATTGCTTAATTGTTGACGAAGCTCAGAAAATTGGTGATGGCTCTCGCGGCGTCATTCTACAACACGCTATTGAAGAAATCTCGCGTAGGAATCAAAATACTAAAATCTTATTCGCAAGTCCAATGACAGAAAACCCTGAAATGCTTCTTGATTTGTTGACTGCGGATATACATAAAGGGAATTTGTCATCAGACCAAATTACTGTGAATCAAAACCTATTGTGGGTGAATTGCATTAACGAGAAAGACAAAATATGGAGTATGCAGCTTTGTCTTGGTGATGCAACTTTTGAGTTAGGTAAATTCCACACGGAGTATCGCGCTACCTCTACTTCCAAAAGGTTGCCATTTATTGCACATGCTTTATCTGATGCTAATGGTGGAAACTTAATTTATGCAAATGGAGCGGCGGAAGCCGAAAAAATTGCACGCATCTTATACGATTTGCAGCTTGAGGACGTTGATGATGAACGACTTAATGAACTGATTAAGCTTGTTAAAAAGACAATACATGTCCGATACGATTTAGTTACTGCTCTAAAAAGGCGTATTGCTTTTCATTATGGAAATATGCCTTTGATTATAAAAAATGAAATAGAGAAACTTTTCAAAGCCGGATGTATCAAATATTTAGTTTGTACATCTACTCTAATGGAGGGTGTAAATCTTCCTGCTAAATCTATTTTCGTCAGAGCGCCTCAAAAAGGGCGCAATATTCCTATGAACGCGGTTGATTTTTGGAATTTGGCGGGTCGAGCAGGGCGACAGGGAAAAGAATTTCAAGGTAATATTATTTGTATTGACACTAACAACCATGATTTATGGAAAGGGACTTTATATAGAACAAAAACGAAGTATCCTATTAATAGCTCTGTTGAAAGTGTTCTGAAAAATAAAGGGCATGAAATAATCCAATATATAAATGATGATTTAACAGGGAATTTGTCTCGTAGAAATTCTTTATACGAACATGCTATAACATACGTTATGGACGAGTATACTCGCAATAATGGGTTGACGAGTGCTAAGATTAGTTCTTTGTTGTCGGCCGAGATATTGACCGGTTTTCAAAATGCGATAGAATCTATGCTCAAAAACATAGAACTCCCAAATGATATTTTATTACGACATCAGGGAATTAGCCCTGTTGCGCAACAAACTTTATTAAATTATTTTAAGGGCTATAGTAAAGACCTCCAGCAGTTAATTCCTTTAATGCCGGAAGATTCTAACGCCATTGAAAATTACAATAAAGTTATTAGCCGTATACAAAAGCATATCGAGGGGGAGGCGTTTAGTAGGTATAATTTTTATAAGGCAATGCTTGTTGTTAAGTGGATGCGAGGGTATACTCTTGCAAGGATAATAAGCGACAATGAGAAATTTTTCAACTCTGATAAATCTAAAATAAAAAAGAAATTACCCGCAATTATAAGAGATACCATGCGAGATGTTGAGGAATACGTTCGCTTCCTGTTTGTAAAACAGTCCGCATGTTATGTTGATATACTTAGTTACTACTTGTCTTCAATTAATAGCGAGCTTGTCAGTCAAATTCCCTCACTAAATATCTGGTTAGAGTTTGGAGCTTCACAAGATACCCAGATTGCTCTTATGAATTTGGGGTTATCTCGGACTTCTGCTATTGCATTATCAGAATACATAGCCGCAGATAACTATGACATGAAAAAATGTATTGAGTGGATTAAAACTGCTGATATTGAGCTACTTGATTTATCCTTAATTATCAAAGAAGAAATTAAGCAAATTATAAGTACCTCTTATTTGAATTAGTAGGAAATTCTGGATTCCTTTGGGTATTCAATTAGCGAACATACAAAGCAAAGGCCGCATATCACTTTATAAATGATATGCGGCCTTGCTACACCCCTGTATGGCAGCCACCCTAATTCAGTTTGTTTTCATACTGTCTTATTGGTAGCTGCCATTTCGTAGCTGCTTTTTTTCTGCAAAACACATGCAAAAAGCTTGCAGAAATCCTGCACAACTGCGCCGATGACATGCAAATCCTGTACTGCTATAATACTATTGTTCACACTTATGCCTTGAGCATGGTTTTTTTATTTTATCATGCAAAGGAGTGTCAAATATGAAATATTGTCCCTATTGCGGCGCATCGTGCATCGATGACGCCGCATTTTGCATGGGATGCGGGAAAAACATCCCGGAAAGCCAATCCCAGCAAACACAGACCACGCCGGCTGCGGCAGATGCAGCCACGACTACACAAGGAAAAGCAAAGAAGCCTCCGGAACTCAAACGGCGCAAGCCCCGCCGTCAGCTTGACCCCTTGCCTTCAGAGCCTGAATCCGAACCGGACCGGCCGGTGGATCCAGATGCCGGGTATGACGGGTATTACAATGACGTTTTGCCTCCGGATCATGACCGGGAACAGAAAGGCGCCGACCGCAAACTGATCAAACAGATCGCCTGGGTAGGCGCCGGAGCGCTGGTGATCATTGGCCTTGCCATCCTGGCAATGCAGCTGTTATAACCCGCCAGGAATACAATTCTCGGTTCTGTTGCAAATTCCCGCTGTCACCGGTGTAATTAAGTAAAACCAGATTGAAGGTGACAACATGAAATATATATCCAAAGGGCAATTCATCAAAAGAAGGCGTGACGGTTCCGTGGTCGTATACCGCTGCGGAGACAAATTCCATCTGAAGGACGCTGCGGCGGATACCTGGCTCGCCGGGCAATACCAGGTAACAGAGGCCGGTACCGGCGCCGCGCTGGAAGAACTGCAGCATCTTGGCCTGATTCAGCTGCAGATCGGTCAACCGGACAATATATTGGACACCTACCGGATCCTAACCAATTGCGTTATCTGCCCATGCAATGCACATGCCGGTACCGAAAGTCTTTCCAGCACCCAGAACGACCTGATGATGTGGATCTGGTATGCGGGGCTCCGGGTCACCATGGCAGAGCTGGTTAAGCTGCGGGAGCTTTGCGCCATGCCTTATCCCCAATATCTTGGGGAAAGAAACCGGCAGGCTCTGGTTGAACTGATCTATATTGAAAACAACATCCAGGACCGGATTCTGGAAGCGACCATGGAGGAATCGGCGGCCATGCCCGGCACCGTCCGGGATGTTCTTCAGCTGCTGCGTCTGAAGGTGATTTATCTGATATGAGCTAGGGAGAGGTAGGGATATGAAAAAACAATTTGATGCTATACCGGAACCGTTACAGAAACAAATCCGGATTCGCGGGATCCTGGGGATCTTATTTTTCTTCTTCGCCATTATCCTTTTTTGTTACAACCCCCACATTTATTCGCTGCTGCCGCCACTGGGCGTTTCGGCATTCTCGGTTATCAGCGCCGTACTGCTTTATAACCGGGCGGTGTCCGGATGCTACATTGTGATCGAAGGCGTGGTGAAGGACGCCGTCCTGACGCCGATCCGCAAACAAGCGAAAATCATTGTGATGCAGACCTATGATGAGAAGCTGGTCCGCATCCAGCTCAAACAACGGCGGCGAAGCCTGACGGCGGGCATGCCAATGAACCTGTATGTTGCGGATACTGCCCCGGTATACGAAAAGGACGGGTATTTACTGATCTACGAATACCTTGCCATGGACTTAAACCAGCCAAACCGGAAACAAACCATAGATACAAAGAGCACTCCGGTGGATCCGGAACCTGAAAAAGGCGTGGATTGACGCGGAGCGCTTTTGGTGTTATAATGCTTATATTAAGTTTCATGGTATTTTCCTTTTGGGAGATCGCACAGTATCTGAGTAAGCATAGTGTCAATCGGCGTAAAAGCGCCGGTTGGCACTTTTTTTGTTTTCAGCCCCGCACAATGCGGGTTGAAATAAATAAAACATGCAGGCAACTGCGAAAGGAGAAATGAACATGTCCCTACAAATCGTTGGAATGGATGTCTTTGTGTCCGCAGGATATAAAGACGCTCCGGCAATCGAAACATCGGAAAATGGCGGTGTCATGTGGTTCACAGTCGGATACACCGTTTATGACCCGAAGTACCAGGAGGCCCACAACGGGAAATCTCACTGGATCAACATGCGGGTAAAGGTGTTTGACGCCGCACTGATGGAACGCATCCACAAAATGAACATCAAGGCGGGATCTCGTATCCATATATCCGGTGAATACCAGGAAGACTGGATACCCGCGACCCAGAACGAGACGGAGGTCTTTTATCCGTATATCCGCCTGGAAAGCATTAGATATGCGTACAGCAACGGCGGAAAAGCGTATAGCAAGAAAAGCGACCAGTCTACGGGCGCCACGGCGGACTCGCTGCCCTCACAAGGACAAAACGCAGCCCCCGCGGCTTCGGCGCCGCCGGCAGCAGGCCCGACTCAGAGTGCCGCCGCACCTGGAGGCGGGTTCGACGGTTACAGTCCATTCGATGCTGGAGGTGATGATCCTTTTTAAGTCATGGGGCGCAAGACCAAAAATTGAATAAGGCTGAAAAACGCACATGGTATCACTCTGCCATGTGCGTTTTTTTCGTCTGGAGGAAAAACGATGACCAAAGAACGTAAACAGGCAATTGCATACGAGGCCCTGATGATCCTGATCGTAATGGGACTCCTCTCTCTGATCACACGGTTATGGCCCATCCTGCTTTTCATTATCCTGGCCATTGTCATCGCCGCTGTCAGGCTACTGTTTTTAGGCGCCAGACAACCGGATGCCGCCGAGCAGCAGGTTCCGGATATACCGGCTCTGCCGCCTCCTCCGCAGATGCACAATGAACAGGATTTGTACCGCGTCGCATATGGGCTCCTGCAGCGCCGGATCACTGAGGAATTGTTATCCCGGTACCCGGATGTACGCTGGATATGGGAGGCCTCCGACGCTATGGAACAAATAAAGGCGGGCGGTGAATTAACGGTCCTGCTTAACCGTGCCGGTGGATATCGCAAAGCGTATGTCATCGTGCGCAACCTGCAGTTTGCGGGCCTGTCTTTTATGAAGGCCGCTGCTCTATGCGATCCTGCTCCACCCTCTTCGGCCGACGCTGATGATGGTGAGGAACCTAAGAATTATGAGCTGGTTGCGTATTCCTGGGTGGACCAAAACATACTGCGGTTAAATAACCTGTGCCAGGATGCAATTGCAGACCGACAGGAAAACTTCTTTGTATCTGACGCCGATCTGCCCGAGGATCCGGAGTCCTGGCCAGTGATTTGCGAAGAGCTGGTTCGGCGTGGTTTTTCCGGGGCTGAACCGGAGGAGAATGGTATTTTAATCAATTCAACGCTAGATAGCAGAAAGGAAAACTAAGATATGGCTCACAGTCTATTCGTATTTGGCCGCAGCCTGCCGGAACCTTTTGCCGGCAGCAACACGACCAGTCAAAAAAAATCACAATACAGCAACGGTACCCAGGCCACACTCACCTCCGGGCCGCTGAAAGCCCTGAACGCTATTTGCGCAAGCCTTACCGGCACGGGCGAAGGCGCTGTGGGGAAAATTGACCATCGGTGCGTGGCCGAGTACAAGTCATCTGTTGATGATGAATACCACTTGGCAGTATACGATCCCGGCCGCGGCAGTGTTATGGCCGCAGTCTATGATATGAACCATGGAACCGTATCCAAATACACGGTATCCAAAACAGCCCGGGACGGCGCCGTTATCATTATGGCGATTTATCCGGAACTCATGGAGGATCAGGAGTTCAAAACCCAATTTGAGCTCTATAAAATCGAACATGCCGCCGGGTTCCCTGATATAGACAAGGCCCATGATATTGCCGCGGTTCTGTGCGATAACATATACCGCCGTGTCTCGGATCCCGCCTGTGCCGCGCATGTTAAGGTGGACATCAAATCATCCGGTAATTTACTGCCAGTACCCCGCACTTCACTGGACGCAGGTGAGTTCCAGCCTACAATCGTTACGGTTGGCAGCTTTCAGATCCTGTCCCAGAATACAAGCGGTACACCAAGGAGATCCACCGTGGTGATCAAACATACCGATTTTATCGGTAAATACCTTATCAGCGGCAGCCGTCAGCTCAGCCTGGCCGAGAAAAAGCTGGTGCCGGAACTGCCGGCCTGGCATATCCTCACCGAGGATGAACAGTATGTCTGTGAACACATCCTCAAAAGCACTGGGAAGCCAACGCAAATCCGCAATATCATGATGCGGGGCGAAGCCGGTTGTGGAAAAACCTCTATGGCAATGGCCGTGGCGGCCGGCGTAGGCTTACCTTATGTGCTGTACACCTGTTCCTCGGGAACGGAAACCTTTGATCTGTCCGGCGGCATCATGCCGGAACTGATTGGCGGAGGCGCAGGCGACGGCCTGGATGCGGATATAGCAAAACTCCAGTCCCTTGGCGGCCTTAAATATAACAACATCGCCAAAATACTGCAGTTCCCCGATATTGATGATATCGAATACGATCCGGCCAGCTCGTACCAGTTGATGACGGGTACCGGCAAGCCCGATGCGACGCCCCAGGAATGCGTTATGATCATGCTGGAAAAAGCCATGTCTAAAGTACAGCAGATCACCAAGGCGACTGAGCCGAAAGACGGTCAGAGCTTTACCTATTATGAGAGCAATTTGCTCCTGGCCATTGAAAACGGGTGGTGTATCGAAGTGCAGGAACCTACGGTTATCGCACAGCCCGGCGTATTGACAGGATTGAACTCTTTACTGGAACAGAACGGATCCATCAGCTTGCCGAACGGGAAAACCATACGCCGTCATCCGGATTGCATCATCATCTGTACCACCAATGTCGATTACGCCGGCTGCCGGAACTTAAACCAGAGTTTTCTGGACCGTTTTGGCCTGGTGATCGATGTAAAACGGCCGTCTGCCGAAGTTATGGCGGATCGTGCCAAGAAACTGACCGGCTATGATGATGATTACACAATGATGCAGATGGTGGATATCGTCAACGGTATCTCCGACCATTTGCACAAAAAAGGCATAAACGACGGCACTTGCGGGATGCGCTCCCTGATCGACTGGGCTTTAAGTGCGTTGATCACGGGAGATCCGTATAAATCAGCCTTCTATACGGTAATCAGCAAAGCAACCACAGATGATCGGGAACGGAGCAGTCTGGTTTCCTCATTCCTAGACCCTATTTTACAAGCAAATTCGGCAGCGCAAGCGTCTGCATAACAGGAGGTGAATCACAGTGGCTATTGACCACAAAAGAGTTAAAGAGCTCCTTTTTCGTGAGCGAGGAAAAATCACGGATAAACAGTTCTTCACATCCCGCCTTCTGGCGGGACATTTTGAAGAAATCGCCCAGGCACAAACCCGCAGATACGGATACCGGCGCAGAATTAAAGTTCATATCATTTGGAACAAAGATTTAGGATTTGCTGCGCGGATCAACCACAGCATCATTGAGATAAATGCCGGTAACGAGTGCGTAACCGGCATCAAAGGACGGTCTGACCGCTACAACATGATCAGCGGCCTGTTCGCCCATGAACTCGGTCATGCGTTGTATACGGACTTTTTGGGTTATCAGACCCACCTGCTTCGTTTAGCCGCAGGTGTGTGGTTCCCGAAAAAACCGAAACTGAGTGGTATGGAAGAACGCCGCAATGAACGGGAGTTATGGGATTACTGCAGACAAAGCCCCGCCCATCAGGAGGCCTTTCTGAAGGTGGCACATGAAATTGCCAATGTTTTGGAAGACGGCTACCTGGAGGAACAGATGCTTGACCGGTATCCCGGTCAGCTGGGGCAAAACCTGGCGTATATGCGTGCAAGGGATTTTGAAGACCAGCCTACCGTAACGCAGCTACTGGAACGTGAAGACGATGAAGACGACTGGTGCCAATGGCTTACCCTTATACAGCTGATCCTTTGTTATGTACGGTGGGGCGAGATCAAGTACGGCGATACGTCCCTAAAGCATGAACGGATTCAGACCATTTTCCGGTTGATTCCGGTTATGGACCAGTCTATTCTGACGCAGGACTCCCATGAGCGCATGGATGCGATCAACTGCATTTTAGTGCGGCTATGGCCGGAAATCAAAGATTTTCTGGATCTCTGCGAGGAGAAGGCAAAGCAAGCTCAACAGGCTAATCCCAACGCTACGGGAAACAGTGCGGGAAACCAGGCCGGTTCCCTGATGTTGCAATTGACCGGTGGTTCCGGAGAAGCAACAGGCGATACACAGCCGGTTCCTCTATCCCAGGCTCCGATTTCCACACGAAGCCCGGCTGCGGCCAAACGTCGGCAAACTGCCCGGCAGGCAGCTTCTGCCGGCGCCCCTCCTTCCGGAACCGGGGCGGCTGATGAAGAGGAAAATCCTGCAGCTGAGAATGATCCGAATGGCGATGAAAAGGCCGTGGAAGCTGAGATCCCTATGCAAGCTCCGTCTGATCAGCCCGCAGGCAGCGTAGAGCAGGTACAGTCCGTTGAAACCGGGCGTATACCATACCACCAGACCAAACAGGTGGAAGTGCCTGTCACCGGTGATATGGAGTACGATGAATCGTATGCCGGCAGCGGATACCCAAATGCCGCCAGCGACATTGAACGGGTGCTGGAGAAAATGGCAGAAGCCCGGGTCCATGAAACAGTGGAAAAAGAGCGCAGAGATGAACTCAATGAAATTGCGCAGAATATCAGCTTTGGAGACGCGCATGAAGGCATCCCTATAAAAGTACACCGCATGCCGGCGGTAAGCGATGAGCTCATTGCTCAGTACGACGCCATATCGCCGCCTCTGCTGCAAATATCCAAACAGCTGCAGCGCAGTGTCACGAATGCACTGGAGGATCAGCAGCGCGGCAGCAAACAGACCGGTTTATATATGGGCCGCAACGTACATGCGCCGGCGCTGATGCGCACCGATGGCCGGGTGTTCTACCGCAATATCCTGCCCAATGAAATGCCGCCGCTGGCCGTAGGCCTTCTCTTGGACGGATCGGCCTCTATGGCTAGTTACGACCGGATCACCTATGCCAGAGCGACTGCTATAATTCTGCACGATTTCTGTTTGTCCCTGGGTATACCCAATATGATTTACGGCCATTCCACCTCTGGATACAGCGTTGATCTGTATTCCTATGCGGAGGATGATGTCGTTGATCAGAATGACCGGTATCGGCTCATGGATATATCCGCACGAGGTGCCAATCGGGACGGCGCAGCCATTCGTTTTGTAGCGGAGCGGCTGTCCATGCGGCCGGAGGAATATAAGCTGCTGATCATAGTGTCTGATGGCCAGCCCCACCATGATGGCTACAGTGGTACTGCCGCTGAAGAGGATCTCCGCGGGATCAAAAAAGAGTTCCAGCACAAAGGCGTTTATTTTGTGGCCGCCGCGATAGGATCCGATAAGAAAAACATCGAGCGGATCTATACTGACTCCTTCCTCGATATCACCGATCTGGAACAATTACCGGTAAAGCTGACGGAAAAAATCAAATCATTTATCCATACATAAAAACAAAGGAGAGATCAAAATGTTGTTGAACAGAATGAACCAGAGCGCTATATTTGGTGACACAGAGTTTGCGGTGGGCATGAATGTCTACGTCAAAAGCTCCGATTACGAAGGCTTTTACGGCCGGATATTGGAGATCCGGGATGGGGAGCACAAAGAAACGGAAAATGAAGAACCGGAAATCGAATGCGAGTTCTTTACACCGAAAAATCCTTGTATACGGCGATCCATCGAGGAGCGTTTCGCCCTCCTGAGCAGAGAACCCAAAACCGTAGATGATTTATGCCTGAGCTTCGTAGTCATGGCGCCGGACATGCTCCGGCCGGTGAAGCGGTGCCGGATCCATCAAATCATACCGGGCACCAGTCCATATTTATTCAAGGGGTATGATGCCGTTAAAGAGGCAGGCCTTACCGCCCCGCCTGCGGAGACATACGAAGCAGTATTTGACGGCATCCTGGAAACCGATAACCTGGATGAAATCTTCTACTTGTTTAATATGGATTTTCCGGAAGGCTATGCCGGCCGGTCACTATCCATATCTGATATTGTGGAGCTTAACGGTCCACAAGGCAGTGAATACTATTATTGTGACACGTTTGGATATCAGAAGATTGAATTTCGCCCGGCCGGAAAGAGGGTATAGCTGTGTTATTTGATATTTTGCAGCTCACCGGCGGATTGATTCTCGGTTTGGGATACATTCCACAGATTATGCAGCTGATCCGTACAAAATCGACTGCCGACCTGAACCTGAAGACCTATCTCTCGCTGCTTATCGGGATATCCCTGATGGAAGCCTATGCGGTTCATCTGACGCTTCAGGGATCAGGACACATGTTTCTTGTCACGAACACTCTCTCACTGCTCCTGATCCTGGTGATCTGTATCACGATCATCGTTATCAGGGCGAAACAAAAATAATCATGGACTAATACGGTCTACAAAGCAACAGGGTCGGGATTTTTCCGGTCCTGTTGCTATTTGTAAACTAAGCGTGCCACTAAGCACGAATAAAAACAAGGTGCAGGTTTGGATCGTTCCGGCCCTGCTCCGATAGGAGGAATCAGATTATGAGTGAAAACAAAAGCGTCCATATACAGGACTACATCATTGCAGTGGGTAATCAACCGGTGGCTTCCGCCGACTATGAAGTGGTACTGGAAAACAACACCGACTTCATCATTGCCAGAAATACGGCAAGCACTCTGCGGGAGCTGGTTATTTTGATCAGCCAGGGATTGTTTTATTACCGGGAGAAAAACGGCAAGACAACGCCCATCCGTCCGGGAACAATCAAAACATTTCTGCGAGGTCTGTACGACCAGGCCCTGGAACTCAAAACGGTTAACTGGATCTCCGGTATCGACAAGGACTCTGCCGCCGACATAGAAAAGGTCATTTTCAATCAAAGCCTGGTGGAGATGTGCCAGCACAACGGACTGGCGGAACTTTCTGACCCGGAGGCGCTGGTACCGTACTGGGAACAAAACAAAAAGCTTCTGATGCGGCTGATATCCATATTTCCATCAATGAAGCTGCTCAAATACTATACGAGCATCCCCATGATATTTGCGATTGAAGAGGTACGCGGTTATAACGAAGCCCTTCACTTTGCTGAAGAGTTGGTCAAATCCAGTGTGAAATGCGTTACTTTAGGCAATCGGCAATATTCTTATATTTCCAATGAGGGCATTTTCAAGAAGCTGATCGAAAGCAAAGATATCAATCTGAATATGAGACGTTTCACTGAGTTTATCCTTTTTGATCTCTTTTCTCAGGGGATAGCGGAAGTAGATGTCTTCTTTTGGAGGGAATACCGCGATTATCTGGAGATGCAGAAAAAGCTTTTCGGAAAAATCAAAGAAAAGTATCCTGCTCATTTCAAGACCGAACACGACGTCCTGACGCTGAAGAGCAATACACTAAAGGAGATCATCACCTGTGAGAACTTTGCCATGCGGGCAGATGAAGTCGATCACCTGGCCTGCCAGCAGGGACAATACTGTATTGCCGTACCCCAGCAGCCCGAGGAACTGGCGGATGAAGGCGTCAATCTGAGTCACTGCGTCAAAGACTATATCCCCCGTGTCGCCGATGGAGAATGTCATATTTTGTTCCTTCGGAAGGCCCGAGACCCGGACAAGTCGCTGGTAACCTTGCAGCTCACCGCAAACAACCTGGTTCAGGCTGAAGGATTAAACCGCAGGTCGGTTACAAAGGATGAGCGGCGTTTCCTGCAACAATGGTGTGCAAACAAAAAACTTGGCTTCGTCATATAAAGGAGGCTCTGTCGGCCAGACAGGCAAAATGAACACGGACAGGCGGATGTTCCCGCCTGTCCTATCTTTATAACAATAATTTATGGAGGATATAAACATGGATGAAACATTGAAAGAAATATTGGAAAGTCAACACCTAAGACTTATTGAGCTGGACGACACATTTCAGTTCAAATGCCGCGGCTGCGGGAAATGCTGTAAAGAACGTGAGGACATTATCCTAAACCCGCGGGACATTTTCCGGATCGCCAAATACTTGAATCTGTCTCATGAACAGCTGATTGAGAAATTTTGTGACCGGTATATTGGATCGGATTCAAGGATGCCGATTATCAGGCTCAAGCCCCGTGGCGTCAACCGCGTCTGTCCGTTCCTTGAAGGGAAAAAATGCAGGGTTCATTGTGTAAAGCCATCCATTTGCGCACTTTACCCAATTGGACGCATGGTGCAAGCGTCAAATACGGAACCGTTCGATCCGGATCAGGATATAGTTGCGAGATACATAATAAACCCAGCGGACTGCGGTTCTATTACAAAAACGCATACAGTGAGAAGTTGGTTAACGCAGTTCGGTATCCCGGTTGAAGATGAGTTTTACAGTGCATGGAACAAAACGCTCATGTCTCTCTCTATGGATCTCAGAAAGCTTGAGGAGCAAAGCGAGGTAACTGATAAGGTGATGGATATGATATGGTCGTCATGTTACATTGCCCTATATCTCGATTATGACGCAGAGAAGGAATTCCTTCCGCAGTTTAAGGAAAACAGCAGTAAGTTGAAAGCTATGATCGAGAAAATTAAATCCGCACTTCTTGACTTCAGAACAATGCCCTCGAATTTAGAAAACGAACAAGAAGGCTTAGATAGCTGATCGGGTAAATATCAATCACGGGCAGGCGGGAAACCGCCTGTCCTATCTTCAATAATAATAACTAAATTTTATGGAGGCCATAAGCATGGATAATGAATTAAATGAAATATTGGACAGCAGGCGCCTTACTACAATCTACATCCCATTTCGCTTTTATGAGCGTGAACCGGAGGATATCCAAATTATATGTATGTTTTTTCCGGAACAGATTGACAAGGGGACGTTGCAATCCCGACTAACGGAACTGTTACAGTGTTATCAAAACGGAAATGAAGACCCCGAAGCTATCGATAGCTATGACTCACCGGAGGAAATGACCGATGATCTGTTCAGCTCACTAGCCGAAGAATTCAAAGGGGTCTGGGAATACTGCGATTGCTTGAAACCGCTGATTGTCGGCGAATAAAAAGGTATCTAAGCAGAACCGCACCTTATAACAAGAGAACAAAATAAACAATAAAAAACGAGTTGGCTTTCAAAAGTTGAATCCGCTCGTTTTTATATGACCTTGTTTTTATATGACCTTGTATTTATATTACAGATCGGTTCAGCTGTATGTTTCATACTTCGCTTAAATCCCAACACCACGTGGCTAATGAAATCTCTATCTTTCAATTTGTGCCAAATAGAAGTATAATATTTATACTTTTGGATACCAAGCCAGACGTACAAATATGTCTACAAACGTGTAATAAAAAAGATTGTTCAAGGAGGGAAAAGCTGTGGACTATATTACACCGAAAGAGGCTTCGCTAAAATGGGGTATCTCGGAGCGGCGGATACAAAAGCTGTGTGAGGAAGGTCGATTGACGGAGTTGTCCGGTTCGGCAAAGTGTGGCTATTCCAAAGGATGCGAAAAACCTCTGGACGGCAGGTTGAAAAAGAAATGATTTTATAAAAATATTAAGTTTATTTTATGTGCAGTTTAGCACTGTATGATAATTTAAAAGCTAAAAGTATAAGGCGGTGAAATCCATGACGATAAAAAAACGGCTTTTTATCTCTAATATATTAATGATAGTAATTCCGGTTATCATAGGGATTATTACCGTTTTGGTTTGCTTAGTCATTTTAAACGCAATATTTCCGACATTGTTTGAGATGATAAGAGAATCGGAACAGATCCGGGAACAGCAATTTGAAGGTTATTCGGCTACGGTAAACGCACAAATGGTTTTAATAGGCTTTCTGCTAATCGCGGGTGTTTTCGCAACGATATATTTTACTAACCGGTTACTCACAAAATTTGTATTCGCAAAGGTTGAACAGCCTCTGGAAGTTTTGTCAGACGGCGTCCATCAAATAAGAGACGGTAATCTTGACCATAGGATTATTCATTATTCGGATGATGAATTTAAGCCTATTTGTGAGGATTTCAACGAAATGGCTGTACGGCTTAAAGCATCTGTCGAGGAAATCCAGAAAAATGAACGGAACAGAAAGGAATTGCTGGCCAGTATTTCTCACGATCTGCGTTCGCCACTGACATCTGTTAAGGCTTATGTGGAAGGCTTGCTTGACGGCGTCGCAGCCACGCCTGAAACACAGCGGGAATATTTACTGACCATCAAACAAAAAACAGACGATATTAACAGCATGGTATCTCAGCTTTTCTTATATTCCAAAATGGATATGGGCAATTACCCGACTTCTCCGGAAAGGCTGAACACAGGAAAGGAAATCTCCGATTTTATATCCGCCTGCCGGGAAGAATATAAAACAAAAGGATTGATAATCGAAACAAGCGGTATACCGACTGACAGCTATATTTACGCCGACCCGGTACAGCTTCGGAGCATCTATGCAAATATTCTTGACAACAGTGCTAAGTATAAAGATAAAGATATTGCGGGAATTTCAGTTTCATGCAATACGGATGGGGACATAATACGGATCGTTTTTGAGGACGACGGGCCGGGCGTTCCTGAGGAAGCGCTCCCAAAACTCTTCGATGTTTTTTATCGCAGCGACCCGTCAAGGAACAACCCGCAAAAAGGGAGTGGATTAGGGCTTGCCATCACCGCGAAGACTTTGGAACGCATGAACGGAAAGGTTTACGCTCAAAATCGTAAAGAAGGCGGTTTGCGAATGGTGATTGAAATACCGGAAATTAAAGGAGAACTAACGGAATGAATAAAATTTTGATAATAGAGGATGACCCGAAAATCGCAATCATTGAAAGGGATTATCTCGCCGTAAACGATTTTGAAGCGGATATAGCCGAAACCGGCGATGACGGTATCCGGATGGCACAGGCCGGCCAATATGACCTTATCCTACTCGATCTGATGCTACCGGGAACGGACGGATTCAGTGTGTGCCGCAGATTGCGGGAAACAATGGATATTCCAATTATTATGGTGACAGCCAAACAGGATGACATTGACATGATAAAGGGACTCGGGCAGGGAGCGGATGATTATATAACTAAGCCGTTCTCTCCCAATGTTTTAGTTGCCCATGTCAAAGCAAATCTTGCCCAGTTTGAAAGGTTAAAAAAATCGGGAATGAGAATAACAGACGAAATTGGGGCGGGCAATATTCGTATACAAACCAAATCCCGACGTGTTTTTGTCAGAGAAAAAGAAGTGGGAATCAAAAACAAGGAATATGAACTTCTATTATTCCTTGTCACCAATATGGATATTGTATTTGATAAAGAGACTCTCTATGAACGGATTTGGGGATTTGATGCGTTGGGTGACAACGCTACTGTCACAGTACACATCAACCGCCTGCGTGAAAAAATAGAGGATGATCCCTCGAATCCTAAATATATTCAAACAGTATGGGGAGCTGGTTATCGGTTTAAGGTTTAAGCTGTAATGGCATGGTGATTTTTTTATAACAATCTTCAGTCTAATCGGGCTTTATACAAATTTACCCGACTAATGCTATTTAGGATAGAGGTATCAGTCGACTAAAATATTACAAGTAATGCGATGCTTTTGAATAGGGAGAGTCATTATGTGGATTGTTTATGCCTTGATATCCGCGTTTTTTGCCGGGGTCATGTCTATTTTAGCAAAAGTCGGAATAAAAAACACCGATTCTAATCTGGCAACGGCGCTTAGAACCATCGTAGTTGTCATCTTTGCATGGCTAACGGTTTTTGTTGCAGGCTCCCAAAGCGGAATCAACAGCATTAACACAAAAAGTCTTGTTTTTCTTGTTCTGTCAGGATTGACAACGGGCGGGTCATGGCTATGCTATTTTCGCGCACTGCAAATCGGGGATGTCAACAAGGTCGTTCCTGTTGACAAGTCCAGTACCATTCTTACAATGCTGTTATCTTTCTTTTTGCTGGGCGAAGAATTGACTTGGTTGAAAGTAATTGCCATGATTTTGATCGGAGTAGGAACATACCTGATGATCGAACGCAAAGAAACCGCCGTGGCCAATCCAAAAGGATACAAATGGTTGATATACGCCATTTTGTCGGCGGTGTTTGCAAGCCTCACGGCGATCTTGGGCAAAATTGGCATTGTCGGTGTGGAATCGAACCTTGGAACAGCTATACGGACGGTTGTTGTCCTTGCCATGGCCTGGCTGATTATCTTTTTACAGGGCAAGCAACATGAAATCAAAAAAATAGACAAGCGAAGCTGGGTGTTCATAGGACTGTCCGGCCTTGCCACGGGGCTTTCGTGGCTCTGCTTTTACCGTGCATTACAGGAGGGACCTGCCAGCGTGGTTATACCGATTGATAAATTGAGTATTTTAGTCACGGTTGCTTTCGGCTACTTCGTCCTGCACGAAAAGCCGAACAAAAAACCATTGGTTGGTCTTGTGATGATTGTAATTGGAACATTGAGCTTGTTAATATAAGACTCTGTAGTGCGGAACAGAAAAATTGACAACACTTGATGAGTTAGTTTTCCGTCTTGTTCATGTATTAAGCGGCGATAATCAAATAGAATATTAAAATTATAACGGCCTTGTCAATTTGATGAGGCTTTTTTACGTAACCACCCAGTTTATAAATAATATAGGAATAGTTTATCTTCGTTTTAGCCGGAGTTTAAACCAGGAGGTTATACTACAATCAACCAAATAACAGAAAGGTGGTTGTGATCATGGAATATATACTTCAAACAAATGAGGTATCAAAAGACTTCTCCGGGAAAATGGCGGTTGACCATGTGTCCATCAAAGTGAAACAAGGCGACATCTACGGTTTTATCGGAGAAAACGGCGCAGGCAAAACAACGCTTATGCGTATGGTTTGCGGGTTGGCAGACCCAACGGGAGGCGAAATTACGTTGTTTGGCAGCAGCAATCTTGTTTCACAAAGATATAAGGTGGGCTGTACTATTGAAAATCCTGCTCTATATCCGGTGATGACAGCAATGGAAAACATGGAGGTTCAGCGTTTGCTCCTCGGCATAAAAGAAAAGAAAGTCTGCGGTGAATTGCTTGAAATAGCAGGATTAAGCAACACCGGCAAGAAGAAAGCAAAAGACTTTTCTCTCGGTATGAAGCAACGGCTCATGATCGCTTTGTCGCTTTTGGGCAACCCGGAATTTCTTGTGCTTGATGAACCGACCAACGGCCTTGATCCTATGGGAATCAGGGAGGTGCGGGATTTGTTTCAGCATTTGAATAAGGACAGAGGTATCACTATTTTGGTTTCCAGCCATATCCTCGGAGAGCTTGAGAAAATGGCTACCCGCTATGGTGTTATAAGCAACGGGAAAATGGTGGACGAGTTTCAAGCGGATGATTTGGCCGGACGCTGCGGGAAAAATCTTGTTATACACACAAGCGATCCCGCAATGGCTGGGAATATAATAAGCAATATGTTTAAAGACGCACAGGTCGAGCGTACACCGGAAAACTCCATCCGTGTAAAAGGGCATGTGGAGGACGCGGGGCGCATAAACGAACAACTTTTTAAAAAGGAAATTACTGTAAACGCCCTGATACCGGAAGGTGACAAATTAGAGGATTATTTCCTCAAATTGATGGGAGGTCATAAATATGCTTAACACATTAAAAGCGGATTTTTATAAACTGAAAAAAAGCAAGGCTTTTTGGATTTGCTCTTTGCTGTGTATCGCGATTGCGGTTTTAATGGTTGTAGCAATGCAGGCGGGTATAAGCAGGGCACCATCTATGTCCGATCCGCAAGAAGCGGCTCAATTCACGGCATTAGCGGAAAAAGCCAGCGGAGTATTCGCGCTGGAACAATTCTTGCCGATGGGATTCAACCTGATATTTATCGGGGTATTCGTTGCCATATTTGTATCATCTGAGTTTGGGTTTGGAACGATGAAGAACGCGCTGTCGCGCGGGGCTGAACGGTTCAAAGTGCTTTTCTCGAAATTTATTATATGCTCCGGCGCGGCGCTCGTAATGCTGTTCTTATTTATAGCGGCGCTTTTGACAGTGGGTTCCATTGTGTGGGGTTTTGGAACTGCGACCTTCACGGGTGTACTTGGTCTGGTTTTTCTACAAGCATTGATAGTGATCGCTTACACAGCGCTGTTCGTTTTTATTTCAATGACCATGCGCGGAACAGGCGGCGCTATCGCAACCAATATCATAAGCGTCACGATGACTTCTACGCTGCTCGGCGCAATCAGTATGCTGTTTGGCGGATCGTTTAATTTAAGCGATTACTGGCTTGATTGGGGCGTTTCAAAATTTGCGGTGCTATCGCCGCCTTCCGGCGATATTGTTCAAGGAATACTCATCGCGCTCGGATGGGGAATCGCTTCATTAACGGTTGGAACAATCTTGTTCAAAAAGCAGGACGTGAAATAAACTAAGAGGTTGAGATTTTAAAAATACCGCCGCCGTATGATAAAATGCCCGGCGGTATTGTTGTTAAACCAAAGCGGTGAGGAGGACGAAATGAGCCATTCAATAAATGAGACAAGGCATTTTATGCTGCACAAAAAGATTGTCGGTTATAAGACTTATGAATCATGGACGACTGTTCCGCATGTCACGTTCATTTACGAAGCCGACGCGACCGATTTGCTGGCGGAGTTTTACAGATTAAAAAAACACGATCCAAATACGGGCATTACTATTAATACGTTACTGTTGAAAATTTGTGTGGAAGCAATCAAAGCAGCGCCGGGGGTAAACGCCCATATAAAATATAATCCCAAATATGTGACAGGTGAAATTGAAGTTAAAAAAGATATAGACATATCCATACCCTGGCTGCTTGATAACGGAGATATGGTTACGATCAATCTACGGAACTTTGAATCCAAAACGCTGATGGAAATGCAGGAATATATAAATAAAACCGCCTTGAAAATAAAGAATTGCGATATTAAGATTCCTATGTATCAGGTTTCCGTAAACAATATGATGGGTGAATTGAAAAAGGGACATCTGCTAAAGGCTGTTAGGGCCTTATTAGGAGCGTCATTTGGAAAATCCCAAACCGCGAAGCACAGCAGAAAAGAAATCGAAGCATATAACAAAATACCTGCCGAAGATAAAATCACGGTGCAAGACCTTGTGCCTGGCAGTATTACAATCTCCAACATAGGCTCCCTTTATAAAGACCAGAAAGGTTTTATGGGACTTTTGGAAATTATTCCCCCGCAGGTTTTCGCTATTGGTATCGGCAGCATACAGGAAAAAGTCGGGGTCATAAAAAATGAAGATGGTGAAAAATCAATAGGGATAAGAAAGGTAATCCCTATGTGTTTGGCTTTTGACCACCGGGCGTTGAATTTTAATGAGATCGTGCCGTTCATTCAAAAACTAGATTATATTTTAGAACATGGTGAGTTACTGAAGGAATGGCATTGAAAAGGAGTTCGGAAAAATGGCAACAAAAAGTAAAACATTAGTTGGAATTTTAACAGCCTTGCTTATAGCATTTGCTGTCTTAGCGATATTGGTATTGAACGGAACTCTGCAAGGATTTAACGACTCCGTTTATACTCAGATTGAAAAGTGGATAAGTCCTTTACTTACAAATATCATGGTGGGTATAAGCAGTATTGGTGAATGGTTCATCTATCTTCCAATTGGATTGTTGTTTTTAATCATTCCAAAATCCCGGTTAAAAATCGGTGTTCCGGTAACTTTAGCCGTTTGTGCAAGCGCTGCTCTTAATATTGTCCTGAAGCATATATTCGCGGTCGAAAGACCGGATATCAACAGACTTATCACTGAAACCGGATATGGATTCCCCAGCGGTCACGCTATGAATGGAACGGTTTTTATCGGTTTATGCGTGTGTCTATTTATTGGATATATATACAAACGACCTCTTAAAATTGCGGTCGTCTCCATTTCCACTATATTCATGCTGCTTATGGGTTTGAGCCGGATTTACTTGGGCGTTCACACGTTAACGGATATATTGGGCGGTTACCTTGCCGGGCTTATTGTTTTAATTATTGCAATTTTGATTTTGCAGAATAAACAGTGGTTTATTGATAAGGTTAAACCAAAATTAAAAAGAGCATAAACGAGATTGGGGAGACCTTTTATGGATACAAACAAAGAATTACAACGTTTTGCCCCGCCTTTTACGGAAGGCCTAACAGAACATCAGGTTCTGCAAAGAAAAGAACAGGGGCTAAAAAATATAACGCAGAATAAAATCACAAAAACGAACGGACAAATCATTCGGGACAATGTGTGCACCCTGTTCAACGCCTACAATCTGGCCATCGGCATTTGCCTGGCCTTGGTCGGCGCATATGCCAATATGGTTTATTTGCTTATCATTGTTGCGAATATTCTGATCGGCATCGTACAGGAAATACACGCGAAAAAGATGGTCGAGAATCTTTCACTGATCGGCGCATCAAAGGCGGTTGTGGTCAGAAGCGGTAAAGAACAGGAAATGCCCGTGGAGGAACTGGTTCTGGACGATATCACCGTGCTTAAAATGGGCAGCCAGATATGTGCGGATTCGGCAGTCGTACATGGGGAAATAGAAGTAAACGAATCCCTGCTTACCGGCGAGGCAGATCCGGTTTTAAAGCGCCCCGGAGACCAGTTGCTTTCCGGCAGCTTTGTCGTCAGCGGGCAATGCCATGCACAGGTGGAACACGTAGGTTCGGATAATTTTGCCGCCAAGCTGGCGCAGGGGGCGAAAAAGCATAAAAGGATCAATTCCGAACTGCTGGGCTCCATGCGTAAGGTCACAAAATTTACAAGCTATTTCATTATACCGATTGGGATCATACTGTTTTTACAAGCGTTTTTCCTACGCGATGATTCGATCCTTAACTCTGTTGTTTCCTCTGCCGCCGCTTTGCTCGGTATGCTGCCAAAAGGTTTGGTATTGTTAATGAGCACTTCCCTTGTTGCGGGAATCATAAAACTGTCTAAAAAGAAGATTTTAGTACAGGACTTACATTCGATTGAAGCCCTTGCACATGTGGATATGCTCTGTCTGGACAAAACCGGAACCATTACAGAGGGTAAAATGCGTGTTTCGGGTCTCTATGTTGTAGATGAAACGCAGCTCCCCGTTACCGCTCATCAGGCGATTTGCTGTTTTACCGGTGCGATGGAAGACAACAACGCAACATTTAAAGCCTTACAGGAACACTTTACACCGGATTTCACCTATAAGCCGCTTCATAAAACCTCCTTTTCCTCTGAACGCAAATGGAGTGCGGTTGCATTTGAAGATATGGGGACAATTGTTTTAGGAGCGCCGGAAAAAATCTTATCTCAAAATACATCAATACTTCCGACCGAAGCTGCGGAAGCTCAAAAATCAGGAAAGCGCATTTTATGCCTCGGTTATACTCCGGAGCAGTTATCAGGTGAGATACTTCCTGATGTGAGCTTAATTGCGGCGATTGAACTTGCCGACCCAATCCGGGATAATGCAAAGGAAACATTGGACTTTTTTCAGCGCGAGGGCGTGGAAATCAAGATCATATCCGGGGATAATCCGGTGACAGTATCAAGCATTGCAAAACAAGCGGGGCTTACAGATTATGATTCGTATATTGATATGTCAGAGGTGAATTCGGAAGAAGATATCGCAAGGGCCGCAGAGCAATACAGTATTTTCGGCCGGGTGTCTCCCGGACAGAAGAGCCGGCTCATAAAGGCGCTTCAGGCCGCGGGGCATACGGTTGGCATGACCGGCGACGGCGTAAACGATGTGCTGGCGTTAAAAGAGGCGGACTGCGGTATCGCAATGGCATCCGGTAGCGACGCTGCCAGGCAGGTTTCTCAGATAGTTCTTTTGGATTCGGACTTTACGGCTTTGCCGGAAGCAGTTATGGAGGGACGGCGCGTCGTCAATAATATTACGCGATTCGGAGGCGTTTTCCTTATAAAAACGATTTATTCCATACTATTGTCCATATTCTCAATTATAACAATGACGGCATTCCCCTTTATCCCGATACAAATTACACTCTGTGACCTCGTCATTGAAGCCTATCCGTCCTTTTTGCTGATGCTTGAACCGGATCACAAGCAAATAAAGGGGAAATTTCTGCCGAATGTTTTAAACCGGGCGTTACCCTTCGCAGTCTTGATTTTAATCAATATTATTATAGTTTTATGTATATCATCCATGTTGGGGATTTCCGGAGCGGAGGCAACCACGGTTATGTACTATGTCACCGGTTTTGCCAGTCTGCTTGCCGTCTTTAAGGCTTGCCGGCCTTTGAATAAGGTACGCGCGTTTGTATCCATAACGGCGCTGATTGGATTTTATGCGGCGGCGTTCCTGTTTACGGGTATTTTACAACTGACTCCGCTTACGATACCCGTACTTATGTTATTTGCCGGTCTGGCCGTTTTATGCATTCCGGTGAAGTCGCTCCTTGCCAGGCTTGTGGAGAAGGTTTTCAGCAAAATAGGAAGTCATAAAGAAATACAGTTTATAAAGACAAATTGAGAGGTCATATGAATCAAGTATACCATTGGCGTTACCGCAGGTATTATTCGATTCGGATTAGATAGCCGGTATAACAAAAAGGATGTATTCACAACAGGGCTGTTTGGCTTTGGAGCCGGTTTTGCCCTGTGCTTGATTTTCGCCTTGGTTACGGTATTTTTGCCTTTACAGGACGGAACCCAGCAGTACATCATATGGGTATTGATACTCGTTGTATCGTCAAGCCTGCATTCCATATGCGGTTCATTCGTCCGTTCGCAGGAAAAGGTTCGTATTTACGCATTTACCGGTATTATTAATACAATATGCAATGTCCTGCTGATGATTTTATTTCTTAAGGTTTTTCAGCTGGGCATCAGCGGCTATATGCTTGCGGTCACGCTGGCAGACGCTATTTCCGTACTGTTTTTGACTTTTTCTTCAAAGTTATGGCGGTTTATCGCTTTTAGAAAGCTGCATATACCTACCGTAAAGGAAATTTTAAAGTTTTCTGGCGGCCCCGGCTCCTTTTGAATGATAATTGACTATTGTACGCAGTAATGGTATAATGAAAACTGTAAAGTATCTTTATTCCGTCCCTGACGGGAACAGTTTTCCGAGTTACAGAGCGTCCTTGGGCATATTTGTCCACGGGCGCTTTTTTTGTTTCTCGCTATATGTATCAAAAGCAGAGGTTTCGTATGAGCCTCTGCTTTTTTTATATATAAAACCAAATCTGCGGCAGTACAAACTGTCAAAACGAAAGGAGAAATACGACATGTCAAAACATCTTGACGACTATCAACAAACCTTCCCTGAGTTTTCTGAGATGCTGTGCTTTTTTGAGCAGCAGCACGCTGAAAGCCAATGGGAAACCTGTAAGGTATCCGATATTAGGATAGCACCACTTACCAAAGGATCGCCTATTCTGGACGATACCCTGTCGAAGTTTGCCCCGGGCGTCAGCAGAGAAGCTGTGAATGACACCATTGAAAACCTGGGACTGGCTGCGAAAATCAGTGGCGTAGCCGGAGGCAAGTATTTTCCCGTGCGGAACACGGCTTACAAAAGCCTGACCGGGCGTGCCAGTATTCAAGGCACAACGCTTAACCGCCTGCCCCGTGAAAAGCTCGCTTCCGTACTGAACCACTGCTTATCCATCTACCCTAAGTACAAAGCCCTGGTTCTTGTACGGGACGAAAAAATCTGCGCCTTCCATTCTGGAGACCCCAAGGATTTTTCGCAGCTGCCTATTCATGAATTGTTGCGGGCGACAGCGGAGGGAATTGAGGACCGGTTCCCGGATCATGAATTTGACGGAGGATATACCGATCACCTGAATACCCTCGCAAGCTGGCGGTTCCCAAAGCAAAGGGATGATCTGCTGCAGGAATATGAGGATATGCTGAACGCAACCCAAAAAAAGCGCATTCATAACCTGATTCCGGGAATCCAGTTCCGGACATCCGACACGGGTGTTTCGTCCGCAAAGGTCAGCGCCCGGCTGTTTGGCAGCTCACGTCCCATATATATTGGGAGAGTGCTTGCCGTCGCACATCGCCATAACAAACAGATATCCGAATACCGGGACAATATGCAGCTGATTTTTGCCAAATTCACCGATGCGGTGGAAAAGCTCAAAAAACTGCTGGGTATCAGGCTCGATTATCCGGTCAACGTGATGGCGGCTGTGTGCGAGAAGCTGAAGCTGCCTGTGCAGTACGGCCGTGACGCTATTGAAATGTTCGAGATGATCGTCAACCCCGCTGAGGCTACGGCACATGACGTATATTTCGCTTTGCAGGAGATCCTTTTCCTGCGTCAAGCAGACGGCTGCCCGGAAAACATACTGCTGGAAATGGAAGAAAACATCTACCGTTCTCTGAGCATGAACTGGAAAGCCTTCGATAATGGAACGCGGGTGAAATACTGATGGCCGCTCCGACATTACTCTGCGATACGAAGGGAATGAGCCGTGAACGCTGGCTGGAGGTACGGGCCCACGGTCCAAACGGCAGCATACCCATTGCATTCGGCGGCAGTGACATTTCCGTCATTTTCGGCGTGAACCCCTGGAAAACACCTCTGGAGCTCTGGCTTGAAAAGGCCGGAAAAACCGTACCCTCTGATTCCGGAAACAAAGGTCAAAAGAAATTCGGACATTTGATGGAGCCGGTCGTAGCGGAAATGTTTGGCGATGAGACAGGCTTTACAGTCATAGAGGATACGGGCCTGTACCAACACAGCAAATACCCGTTCGCACTGGCCAATCTGGATTACCGGGTGCAGATCCTGGACGGCCGCACCGGTGTGCTCGAATGTAAGACCACCAGCTACCGCAACGCCCACGAATGGGATGACGATTCGATCCCATTGCATTATGAACTGCAATGCCGGTGGTACATGGCAATAATGGATGT
>Ga0154000_1000080_pt1 | contig 29604 bp, 27 predicted proteins | sample TSNC084MetaG_FD_104674 | JGI IMG/M metagenome (GOLD analysis project Ga0154000, IMG submission 104674) | Attine ant fungus gardens microbial communities from North Carolina, USA - TSNC084 MetaG | ecosystem: Host-associated > Fungi > Mycelium > Unclassified | place: USA: North Carolina, Lumber... | reverse complement strand
TGGTAAAAATTATGTTGTTTTTTATATTAAGCAGCAATGTATCACCTGCTTGTGCGCTTTGCAGTGCCGCTGTTATATCCCCGAAAGAATATATATCCATTTTCATATTCTCCATTTCCATAACTATGAGGTATTGACCTGAATCATCACATTTATGATTCCCTATACCCGTTACCTAATAATATGCAAGGAGGAAACTAACTGCCATTCAACGCGGTTTTGTCTAAAAAACCGCGTTGAGTGGCAGAATAAAAACACAGGAACGGGTGTAAATACTGCTTATCGACTACCAGCAAACCACTGATATTACTGAGTTTTTACTGTAAATGCTGTATCGCCACTCGCACCAAACGCACATAATCCGAACCCTTCGCCAGTCTTTCCGATTGGCGAAGGGTTCGGATTCGTGCTATATCCGGATTGAATTATTCCCTGTAAGGTATTCACCTTGCGGGAAATAGTTTTCTTCATCGGCCTTGTTACTCGAATTTATAATAGTTGAGGTGCCATTTTCTTCATCGGCCATGTATAGTGCTTCTGTTTCCTGTTGAACCGTTTGAAGTGCCAAGACTGCTTTTGATGTTTTACGAAAAAGAATCCGGTACATTTCCTTGTGGTCTGGCATTACAATCACTAACCTTTAGAGCGCAATTTTAGTTACTTGTTTGTCAATAATTATATTATATTTGTTAATAGTTGTCAATTACTTGCTTATAACAAATTTATATTGTTTTCTCTGTGCGATACACTTTACTGTATGAGGTGATTGCACATGGCAAGGAATATTAAGGTGTCAGTTGAAAACAGAGATAAATACATTGAACTTGGGTTGAATATTGCGTTCTACCGCAAGCGGGAAGGCATGACCCAAGACCAGCTTGCCGAAAAAGCAGGTATGAGCAGGCAATATCTTGGGGAAATTGAAGCGCCGAACATGATCACTACTTTATCTTTAGAGGTTCTTTTCAATATCGCAAATGCGCTACGAATACCGGCATCAAGGTTGCTTGAGTTTAGAGATTAGAGTCATGGGACGGCTGACAGATGTTAATGTTAGGAAGAAAAGGTATTATGGCGAAACGCAATGATGATAAATAATCTTTCTTATTTCGATAAAATAGAAAGGATTATACTCATAGGAAGGAGTGGTTATCGTGGGCAGCAAAATACTTGTTGTGGATGATGAACGGGAAATTGCTGATTTGGTTGAGCTGTACTTACAAAACGAGAACTACACGGTGTTCAAACATTATACCGCCGATGAAGCGCTCCTGTGCATCAGTAAAACTGAGCTTGACCTTGCCATATTGGATATCATGCTTCCCGGCACGAGCGGTCTTGCAATCTGCCAAAAGATACGGGAGCAACAGGCTTACCCCATTATTATGCTGACCGCAAAGGATGCGGAAGTGGATAAAATTACGGGCCTGACGCTTGGCGCGGATGACTATATTACAAAACCGTTTCGTCCGCTTGAATTAGTTGCGAGGGTAAAAGCGCAATTACGAAGATATAAAAAATATAATACCGCTCCGACACAAAAGGACGGAATCATGACACATTCGGGATTAGTCATTGATGTAAATACGCATGAATGTTTACTAAATGAAAAGCCCTTGTCTCTGACGCCCACAGAATTTTCAATTCTGCGGATACTCTGCGAGCATAAGGGACATGTGGTCAGCTCGGAGCAGCTATTTCATGAGATATGGGGCGATGCGTATTTTTATAAGAGCAACAATCCCGTCACCGTACATATCCGGCATTTGCGCGAAAAGATGGGCGAAGCAACGGATCATCCTCAGTATATCAAAACGGTATGGGGGGTTGGCTATAAAATTGAAACAGAAACGACCCGGCGCAATGAGCAGAGGGGTATCTAGAACTGTATTTATCCGGTTCTTTTTTACACTGCTCACGTCTGTCGCCGCTATCATCCTTATTTATATCCTTTCGGGAATCTTGCTGGCACAATTCATCTGGCATCCTGACGATTTTCTGTACCGGTTATTTAAGCTGATCGAACGCAACTCGGCCATCATCCTGACCATGTGTGGATTGATCTCTTTTATCGTTGTTTTTGGCGTCTACTGGAGAAAAACGCTGGGCTATATCGACACTATCGTGGAAGCCAGCGAAATGTTGATTGTGCCCGGCGATGAACTGATATGGCTGCCTGTGGAGCTTAAGCAAGTGGAGGACCGTATGAATCAAGCCAAGCAGGATGTTGCCCGGAATGCCAGAATTGCCAAAGAAGCCGAGCAGCGCAAAAATGATTTGATCGTCTATCTTGCCCATGACATCAAAACGCCTCTTACCTCCATTATCGGCTATTTGAGCCTGCTTGATGAGGCACCGGACATGCCGGCGGAGCAAAGAGCAAAGTATGTGCATATCACGGCAGAGAAAGCCTACCGGCTTGAACAGCTGATCAACGAATTTTTCGAGATTACACGGTATAACCTCCAAACGATGACGCTCTCAAAAAAGAACATTGACCTTTCCTATATGCTGGTACAGATGGCCGATGAGTGTTATCCTCAGCTTGCCGCAAGCGGGAAGCTGACGGCTATCCATGCCGATGAAAATTTGAACGTTTACGGGGATCCCGATAAGCTGGCGCGGGTTTTTCATAACGTGTTGAAAAATGCCATTGCGTACAGTGAGGAGAACAGCGTCATTGACATAACGGCAAGGCGGCAGGACGGCATGGTGAAAATTGAGTTTAAAAACGCCGGAAGCATTTCAAAAGACAAGCTCGCGTCAATTTTTGAAAAATTCTATCGGCTGGACAACGCCCGCTCCTCCGCCACCGGTGGCGCCGGGCTCGGATTATCCATTGCGAAAGAAATCATTGCGCTGCACGGAGGTACAATCATGGCGGAAAGCGATTTGGAACATACGGTTTTTACAATTACCCTGCCAATGGAAACGAGCAAAATGTAAAGGAATTCTTCACCTTTTCTTAGGAAAGTAACAATTGAATATTAAAGTATGGCCCGTCCAATTCTGGTAGACTGAAGATGCTGGAAGAGGCGGGCTATCTTTTTTTGAAAGCGGGCGCTTATCCTCGGGCGGAAAAGGACCGGCGCAGAAATTGACGCGGCCGCGGACGAAAAAACAGGAGAAAGTCTGCGTTGCGCAAAACAGGTTGTGAGATCTGCTATCCCCGCCAGAGGGCGCGGAAATCAGGGAGGTAAAAAGCATATGGGCAAGCTGACATTGGCCGTAATGTTCGGGGGACATTCCACCGAGTACGGCGTTTCTCTGCAATCGGCGGGTGCCGTGATCGGGGCCATAGACAAAAACAAATACGATGTGGTGATGCTCGGCATTGACCAGTTGGGCGAATGGTTCCGTTTCACCGGCGATGTGAGCCGGATCGCCGTGGATACATGGCGTAACGATGCCGATTGTAAAAGGGCGTTTATCGCGCCCAGCCGGGACATTCACGGCATCGTGGAATTTGACGGCGAGACCGGGCGGATGACACACATTGACGCGGCGTTTCCCGTGCTGCATGGAAAAAACGGTGAGGATGGAACGGTGCAGGGGCTATTGGAGCTTGCGGGCATCCCCGTTGTCGGGTGCGGCACGTTGTCAAGCGCATTGTGTATGGATAAGGAATTGGCGCATATCGTGGCAGGCCAGGCGGGCGTCAACACGCCGCGCGGCATTACATTGCAAAGCCGTGCGGAAATCGAGACCGCCGTGAAAAGGGCAGCCGGGCTGGCCTATCCTGTCTTTGTGAAACCAGCACGGGCGGGGTCGTCCTTCGGCGTTACCTGCGTTAAGGTGCCGGAGGATTTACGCGATGCCGCGCGGACGGCCTTTGAGCACGACAGCAAGGTTATTGTTGAGGAACGGGTCGAGGGCTGCGAAGTCGGCTGTGCTGTTGTAGGAAGCGGAGAGGATTTGATGATAGGCTCGGTGGATGAAATTGAGCTTGCGGGCGACCTGTTTGACTTCACCGAAAAGTACACGCTGAAAACTTCTAAAATCCATGTACCGGCCAGAATACCAGCGCAAAAGGCGGAGGAAATTAAGGCGACAGCCGGGCGGATCTATCGCGCTCTGGACTGCACAGGATTTGCACGGGTGGATCTGTTCTTAAAACCGTCCGGAGAGATTCTCTTTCACGAGGTCAATACGATACCGGGCTTTACCGAACACAGCCGCTTCCCCAATATGATGAAGGACGCGGGCCATTCGTTCGAGGCAATCGTTGACAGGCTGATCGCAGCGGCGGTGATGAAGTGAGAAAGCTTACAAAAGAGGATGTGTACAAGGGATTTTTGATCTTGGTAAACGCGGACTATCCCATTCGCGCAAGCAACGATGAAAACAGCCTTGCCCCTGTCGGCAGCGCGGGGCATGAGGTCCTGCTGACCGGCACGGCAGCGGCGCTTTTGCAGAGTGCAATGAAGCGTTTGTCCTGCGAGATGGAGATAGCGGCGGTCAGCGGATTCCGTTCCAGGCAGGAGCAAAAAGCGATCTACCTGGACTCTCTGCGCGAAAACGGGCGGGAGTTCACGGAAAAATATGTTGCCCTGCCCGGGCACAGCGAGCATCAAACCGGGCTGGCGGTGGATATGGCGCTGGCCGGGCCGGACATTGATCCCCTAACGCCCGATTTTCCGTATGACGGGGTATGCCAGAAGTTCAGGGACGCCATTGCCCGGTACGGCTTCATCGAACGCTACCCGCAGGGGAAAGAGCATATCACGCGGATCGGGCATGAGCCATGGCATTTTCGTTATGTCGGTGTTCCCCACGCCACCATGATTCGGCAAAGCGGGCTTTCCCTTGAGGAATATATTACGATGTTGCGCGGCTATCCGTTTAACGGAGAACGGCTGCGTTTCAGCGGTTGCGGAAGAGCCTATGAAATAGGCTTTATGGAAGCGGAAAATGGGATTGCGGAAATGGCCGCCACGGACAGACCATATCGTATATCGGGCAATAACGTGGACGGCTTTATCATCACGAAATGGTGCTGATTATGGAAAAGACAAAGAGATACGCCGGAATCGATCAGTTCAGAATGGTTGCTGCGCTCCTGATTGTTGCCATCCACACCGCCCCGCTTTCGAGTTTGAGTGAAACGGCAGATATGGTGTTCACGCTTGTTTTTGCGCGGATCGCGGTTCCTTTCTTCTTGATGCTTACGGGGTATTTTATGCTGCCGCGCTATACCGTGAAAGACGCCGCGGACAGAGCGCCGCTGCTTTGCTTCTTTCAAAAAACAACGCTTATCTATGGTGCGGCGGTATTACTGTATTTGCCGGTCAATCTTTACACAGGCCGCTTTGCGGGCGAGCATGGCCTTATCCTGTTCCTGAAAGCATTGTTTTTTGAGGGGACAATGTACCACCTGTGGTATCTCCCGGCTTCCATGCTGGGGGTTGCCCTGCTATATCCCCTGCTGCGGCGCTTGGATTACAGGGTGGTTGCGGGCTTGACCGTCATACTGTACTTTTTTGGTCTGCTGGGCGACAGCTACTACGGGCTGATTGCCGGGCATCCTGTTCTGTCCCTGATTTACAATGCCATCTTTGCGCTCAGCGGATACACCCGAAATGGGTTGTTCTACGCGCCGGTGTTCCTTATGCTCGGAGTGCTGGTGCGCAAACAGGAAAAACCGCTGCCCCGGAGAAACAGCGCCATAGGGTTCACCCTTTCGCTGGGCGCTATGATTGCGGAGGGCGCGGCATTACATGCGCTTGAACTGCCGCGTCATGACAGCATGTATTTGTTCTTGCTGCCCTGTGTGTATTTTTTGTTTCATCTGCTTCTTACAGCAAGTGGCAAAGCAGACAAGCCGTTTCGCCAGTATTCCATGCTGGTTTATATCATCCATCCCATGGTGATTATTGTGGTGCGCGGTTTTGCCAAGCTCGTCAAGCAACAAAGCCTGCTCGTTGAGAACAGCCTGGTTCATTATCTGCTTGTATGCTTAACTTCACTGGCCTTCGCGGTCATCGCTGTCAGGCTTTTTGAGTATAGGCAAAGAAAACCTGATATTGAGAGCCGGGCATGGACTGAAATCAACCTGAAAAACCTGCGCCATAACGTGTCAGAACTGTATCATTTTTTTCCGGATGGCTGTTCTCTGATGGCTGTGGTCAAGGCCAATGCATACGGTCACGGCGCGGTACAGATAGCAAAGGAACTGAACAGGATAGGAATCAAGGCTTTCTGCGTGGCAACGGTCAAAGAGGGGATCGCGTTGCGCAAAGGCGGCGTCAAGGGCGAGATCCTGATATTGGGGTTTACACATCCGGCTCAATTTGACTTGCTGCGGCGTTACAGCCTTACGCAAACCGTAATTGATTACAACTACGCCATGCTCCTGAAACGCTACGGCAAGCCGGTTAAAGTGCATGTCAAAATTGACACGGGGATGCACCGCTTGGGAGAATGGGCGGAGAATATGGATCAGATCATAGAACTATTTCAGTGCAAAACGCTGCGAATAGAGGGAATTTATACGCATCTAAGCACATCTGACAGCACGGAAGAAGATGCCGTTGATTTCACGCGAAAGCAGATCGCGCATTTCCAGAGTGTATTGGACGAACTCACAAAGCGCGGCGTTCAACGCCCCAAAACACATGTCCAAAGCAGTTATGGAGTGCTCAATTATCCCGATCTGAGGTGCGATTACGCGCGGGTGGGCATAGCGCTCTACGGCGCGGTTGACGAGTCCCGGCTTTTCAGGCAGAACAATTTGGACTTGCGCCCAGTTCTATCGGTCAGGGCGCGGATAGGGCTTGTACGGAATGTGGCGGAGGGCGAAGTGATCGGCTACGGGCTTCAATATACAGCGCCATACGATATGAAGATTGCTGTTTTGACGATCGGGTACGCGGATGGTATCCCGCGCGGGCTTTCCGGCACATCGGCGTGGGCAGCGATCGATGGTCGGAAGGCCCCAGTGATAGGTCATATTTGCATGGACAGTCTATTGGTTGATGTTACGGAGATTGAAGGTATCAATCGGGGTCATACTGCGGTTATCATTGGGAAATCCGGAGAGGTTGAGCTGACCGCCTGTGAAATGGCAGAGCAGGCAGGGACAATCTCAAACGAGATATTGAGCCGGCTGGGAGATCGACTGGAACGATCGATTGTAAAGGATTAAGGACGACAAACGCTTTATCACAAAAATGGCAGCATCTTCCGCCTGATGAAAATGGACTAAAATGCAGCGGCAGAGCGAGCGTCATTTAACAGACGCTCGCTCTGCCGCTGCATTGACCGCAAGTTCGCACTGATCTGGCCGTCTCTTTTCCCGCCGCGAACTCCCCTCTTGCTGCCTGCATAGAATGCATTGGCATGATGTATTTCAGGCGATATTGCATGATCAATGCCAGTATTATAAATAAGAGGTTGCAAATTATGAGATGCAAAGATTGCTTTTCCTGCGTCCCTTGCTGTAGTGTTTGTAGAGAAGAACAAACTCACGTTCATGAGCTTATAGGCAGTGTTCGCCTTGCAGAATTAGGAGAGGATCCGCATAACCACCGTTTCGCCGGTATTACAGGCGAAGTGATTTGGGTACCCGGCGGACACATTCATGAATTTCGCAGCAATACCGACTTCTATGAAAATCACTTTCATCCGATCTGCGTAAGAACGGAACTCAATATACAAGTCGGCGAAGGCGATGATGAACGCCATATTCACTTTATTGATGCGAATACCGAGGTTGAAGATGGGCACCACCACGAATTTATTGCAGCGACCCTGATTGAAAATCCAATTGGTGATTAATTTTGAGCTTTTGATTGCTTGAGTTTGGACTGATTCGTAAAGAATTTCGTCTTAAACCGCTTCAAAAATTTTGCTATAACGCGCTGACCCGCATCCGCAACTGTCGGTTTATTCAGGTAAGTCGGCAGTTACTTGTTTTTTTGGATTCCCTCAACCGTCAAGGTAGCTTTGAATAGCCACTAGGCTTTGGAAATATTCCTGCATTTTACAGGCCGGCCGCACAATGAAGCGCGTTAGGCCTGGGATGTTGGCGTACTCAAGCTGATAAGGCAAATGATGAGCGCAAGGGAAAAAGCGAAAGGGCGTGCCGCCTGTGATATGCAGGCAGCACGCCCTCCTGAACGCTTTCATGATCTGTTTGACACAATTTTTAAATGTAGAGTTACTCTTCCGCCATTGCCTTGGCCTCTTCAATTGCCTTGGCCTGTGCCGCAGGAGGGCAGTCCTCGTAGCGGGCAAAATGGAACGTGAAAGAGCCGCGGGATTGAGTCATGGCCCGCAGATCAATGGCATAGGTTGCCATTTCAGCCATGGGGACCTCCGCCTCCACCACCTGGTCGCCATCCCCGGTGGGATTCATGCCCATGATACGTCCTCTGCGCTTATTCAAATCGCCAATGACATCACCCATATAGCTGTCTGGAATGGTGACCTTCAGCTCGCCAATGGGCTCCATTAAGACAGGGTTTGCTTCGGGCAGGGCGGCCTTGTAAGCCAGGATGGCGGCGGTTTTAAACGCGATTTCGGAGGAATCCACCGGGTGGTAGGAGCCGTCATAGAGAACGGCCTTTAAGTTTACCACCGGATATCCTGCCAGCACCCCGTGCTGGGCGGCCTCCCGTACGCCCTTTTCTACGGCGGGAAAGTAGTTTTTCGGGACGGAGCCGCCGAAGACCTCTTCGGAAAAGACCATCTCTTCGCGCTCCAAATTGGGCTCAAAGCGCATCCAAACATCACCAAACTGGCCGGAACCGCCGGTCTGCTTTTTGTGCCGCCCCTGTTTTGAGATGGTTTTTCGGATCTTTTCCCGATAGGGAACCCGGGGAGTCTTTAATTCTGACTCCACATTAAAGCGGGATTTGAGCTTTGACACCAATACATCGATCTGCATATCACCTGTGCCAGATACCACCATTTGATGGGTTTCGCTGTTGTGAGTGACCGCAAAGCTGGGATCCTCCTCATTCAGGCGGGAGAGGCCTGAGGCGATTTTGTCCTCCTGGCCGCGGGTTTTGGGGAGGATGGCCACGGAGTAGCAAGGCTCGGGGAATGGGATTGGCTCCATGGAGACCACCTTGCGGTTGTCGCACAGGGTGTCTCCGGTTTTTACACGGTCCATCTTTCCGATGGCGCCAATGTCTCCGCAGCCGATTTCCTTGATCTCAACGGCCTTTTTGCCCCGCATGAGATAAAGGCGGCCCAGCTTTTCTGTGGCTCCGGTGCGGGCGTTGACGAGTGAGAGGTCAGAGGTGATGGCGCCTGAGTAAACTTTAATAAAGGAGTATTTGCCGTATTGGTCAGAGACGGTCTTGAAGACAAAGCCGCAGGGTACGCCTCCTGGATTGATGACGAATGCTTCCTTTTCTCCGTTTGGAAGAGTGGCGGTTTGGCTGGGCCCCTCAATGGGGTTAGGCAGCAGATCCACAACATAGTCCATCAGCATGAGCGTACCCATGTTCTGTACGGAAGAGCCGCAGAGAACGGGGAACAGGGACTGCTCCCGCACGCCTTGGCGCAGGCCCTGGATCATCTCCGCATAGGTGAAGTCTTCGCCGGAGAAAAATTTTTCCATAAACTCTTCACTGGTCTCTGCCACGGATTCCTTCAGCGCATCGTTAAACTCTGTAATGACGGGGGTTTTATCTTCAGGAATGTCTATTTCCACCCGTTTGTCATGTTTCATTTCATAGGCGCGCTTATTGACCACATCGATGATGCCGGTCACCTTTTTATTTTCATCCCAAATGGGAACGACAACCGGGGCGATCTTGTTGCCAAACCGTTGGCGCAGGGCATCAAAGGTGGCGTTATAGTCACTGTTCTCCTCGTCAATTTTAGAGATATAGATAAAACGGGGCAGGCCAATTTGCTCACAGTATTTCCAGGCCTTTTCCAGGCCCACGCTGATGCCGTCTTTCGCGGAGCAGACGATGATTGCCGCGCCCGCCACGCGCAGGGCCTGCATGACCTCTCCGGAAAAATCAAAGCCGCCCGGTGTGTCCAATAGATTGATTTTGCAGCCCTTATACTCCACAGGAGCCACCGCGGTGGAGATAGAAATCTGGCGCTTGACCTCTTCCGGGTCATAGTCACAGACGGTGTTTCCGTCCGCTGTGCGGCCCATGCGGTCAATGACGCCGGTCAAAAAAAGCATACTTTCTGCCAGTGCGGTCTTTCCGTTGCCACCGTGACCCAGCAGGCAGACGTTGCGAATGTTTTGTACAGAATAGCTCATGCTTATTTCCACTCCTTTTGTTTGGGTTGGTGCTATGTTTCTTGGAACGCCCTATGTTTGCGTTAAGAACATAACATGCTGTTGGTTATTATATATCAAAAGGAACAAACTGACAATCACTTTTTTTGTGAGGGTTGCAAAAAATGTGGTAAAAAAGAAGATCGGGTCGAACCATAGGTCAGACCGGGCGGAAACGGCTTTCGTACGAATCATATTGAAAAACAGGAAACCCTTGGACGGCACAAACGCGTATGAACTTGTATGGGCTGTGCCGCATAGCGCTGCTTACAAATAAAAAATAGTGCGATGTTATCTGTTTATTTGTAAGCAGGATAACATACAAAACCGGCGCCGAAGTAAGCTACTTTGGCGCCGGGGATGATGTGGGGATTATGAGATTGAGATAATATAAAACGTTCCGGAGATTCCGCTGGACAGGAGGGTCTCGCCATCAAAGCTCTGAAGGATTTGGGAAAACTGCGCTTCCTCCACCTGGGCGTAAAAGAAGCCATCGCCCTCCTGCCAGGACACGTCCTGGGGCAGTGGCGTGTCCGCGGTCAGGAAATAGACCTGCTGCGGTGTTTCGCCCAGCAGAGAGGCAAGGCGGCTATAATAATCGGACAGGGGCTGCACTTGCACCGCGTCTTCTGCGGTCCCCTCCACATCAGAAGCGGATGGGTTTCCCGTTGTATGATCGATGTTTGCACCTCTGGAAGAGGATTTTACTTGGGGATCATTTTCTGGGAGAACGCAGCTCTCGCCGCCGGACGCATTGAATTGGGCGGGGCTGATGGATTCGATGCCAACCCCGGCGTCAGCCTCAGATGTGCCGCTGGCGCTGCCATTTTGGGTGGGCCAAAGGCCAAAGCGGTAAGCCGTGCCCCCTATAAGCACAAAACAGGCGGCCATAGCGGCCCAGTGCTTCCAGTGTGTCCGCCGGGATGGAGGCCGGGCAGGGGAAACGGCTTTCTCCTGTGTCTCCTCTCGAATGCGGGATAACACGCGGTCTGCAAAGCCCTCGGGGGCAGGAATCTCCGAAAGCAGGGAAAGGGCGGTGGACAGGGCGTTCAGGTCTTGAGAGAGCGTCCGGCAAGACTCACAAGAGACTAAATGGCTGTCCAGCAGCGCTTGCTCTCCGGCGGACAGCGGTTCATCGAGACGTCTGCTGATCAGATCAAGGACGCGGTCGCAGTCTACCATGGCAAGTCACTCCCTTTCCTTTTTTTCTATGGAGATAGACGTACCGCCGGGGAGAAAGTTCCCCTGTTGGAGCAATTGATTGCGCAGGGAAACTCTGGCACGGGCAATGCGGGATTTTACGGTTCCCACCTGGAGGGAGAGGAGGTCGCCGATTTCCTGGTAACTGAGACCGTCCAGCTCCCGTAGGATCAAAACCTGCCGGTGCTCCGCGCTCAGATGCCAAAGCGCGTCCTCCAATGTCTGGCGCAGCTCCTTGCGCTCCAGTTCATCCTGAGGATTAAAGGTGAGGGCGGGGATATGAGCTTGAGTCGGGCTATCATCATCGAGAGAGACCGCCTGTTCCAACGCCTGCCGTTTTTTCTGCCGGCGCAGGTAGTCAATACAGGCGTTGCTGGCCAGACGGTACAGCCAGGTGGCAAAGCTGCTGTCTCCTTTGAATTGCTTGAGTCCCTTCCAAGCGTTAAGGAAGGACTCCTGGCTTAAATCCAGCGCATCCTCAGGGTGGCGCACCATGCGCAAAGCGAGGGAATAAATGCGGTTTTGGTTTTGTATAATCAGTTGGCCGAAGGCGTCACAATCACCCTGTTTTGCCAGGGCTACCAATTCCTGTTCTGTCACGGCGAAGTTACCTGCCTTTCTCCCGGGGGGATCAGCACAGATCGCGCTTGATCCCCGCAGTTACCCGGTAGACATCGTCTAGGGTGGTAATTTTTACGATCTGCTCTTTATAGTAACCCGCGTGGGGCACGCCTTTTAAATACCAGGCGTAGTGCCGCCGGGCCTCTAAGCAGGCAATTTTTTCTCCTTTATGCAGGGCGGACAATTGAAACTGGCGCACTGCTGCATCGCAGCGCTCAGCCAGTGGCGGGATGGGGGGGATTTCCCGCGCCTCCAATGCCGCCCGGCACTGCGTGAAGAGCCACGGGTTTCCGAAGATGCCGCGGCCGATCATGGCGATATCCGCTCCAGTGTAGCTCATAATCCGCACTGCGTCCTTAGGCGAAACGATATCTCCATTGGCGATCACAGGGATGGATAGCGCTTGCTTTACCTCCCGGATCCAGTCCCAGTTGGCCGTGCCGGAGTACATCTGGTTACGGGTGCGCCCATGAACGGCAATGGCGGAAACTCCCACGCGCTCCAGTTCCTTTGCCAGCTCCACACAATTGATGCTCCCCTTGTCCCATCCCAGGCGCATCTTTACGGTCACTGGGCACCCGGCGCCCCGGAGCACTGCCTGTGCAATCCGTACGGCTCGGTCCGGGTCCCGCATCAGGCCCGAACCATCGCCATTGCCCGCCACCTTGGGAACGGGACAGCCCATGTTGATGTCAATGAAATCGGCCTTTGATATCTCGTGGGCGATGGCGGCGCCCTCCTGCATAGAAACCGGGTCGCTGCCAAAAATCTGGGCGGCGGCGGGGGTTTCCGCCTCGCCCAGCTTCAGCAGAGGAATGGATTTTTTGTCTTGATAGCACAGGGCCTTCGCACTGACCATTTCCGTGTAGGTAAGGCCTGCGCCCAGCTCCCGGCAGAGGGTGCGAAACGCCAAGTCTGTCACTCCGGCCATAGGGGCCAGCGCCAGAGGTGTGCTGATTGTGATGCCGCCGATGGTAACCATGTGAGCAGTTCCTCATTTCTGTTTGTCTGCGTTCCATTTTATCATGGGATAAGAACATTGACAAGAGAGGCATGTTCCAATTAAAATGAGAAAAGTATGGAAAAGGGAGCGGGATTCATGTCAATCAAAGAGCTGTCTGCCGCCTTGCGGGGCGTATGTACCTATAAAAATGTGATGGAAGAGCCAGTTATGCAGCTGGCGGAAAAGCTTCTGTCAGCGCTGACCCGGGGAGCGGGAGAGGAGGCGCTGGAGGCCTATACCACGCTGTTTGGCGCATTGCGCCAGAGCGGCCACACCGGCTTGGGCAGTTGGCTTTGGGAGAAGCTGCGTTGTACCGAGACAGTGTATTCCAAGCTGGTGGAGAAGGGGCGGCGTGATCCGGTGTTAGAGGAATCTGCCCGGTGGGATGTGGAGACGCTGCTCCGCCTGGCCCAAACGCCCTGTCACAGCTTCATCGCGGCCATGGGGCAGCTGCTGGGAGAGGAATATTCGGCTGTGCTGGAGCATCTTCCCCGGTGGAGTGAAGCGCTTCCGTTTGATTTTGACGCGCTGACAGAATGTTACCGCGTGGATGGGAGCGGGCTGTTTGTCCGGTACCGGGCGTTTGTCTGGGAGCGGGGGGAGCTGATCCCCGTATTGGATCCGGACTGCCCCAGGCCGGAGGAGCTGATGGGGTATGAGCTGCAGCGCAATCAGGTTGTGGACAACACCCGGCTGCTGGTAGAGGGAAAGGCGGTCAATAACGCCCTGCTATTTGGGGACGGCGGAACCGGAAAGTCGGCCACGGTGAAATCCCTGCTCTATCTGGGGGGGATGGAGGCCCTGCGCCTCATTGAAGTGGACAAGGGAGATCTGGGGGAGCTTCCCAGGCTCATCCGAATGCTGCGGGGGCGAAAGCAAAAGTTCATCCTCTTCATTGACGATTTGGCCTTTGACCAGGATGACCGGACCTACTCGGCGCTGAAGACTATTTTGGAGGGCAGTTTGGAGCGGCGGCCAAGCAATGTGGCGGTCTACGCCACCTCCAACCGCCGACACCTGGTGCGGCAGACCTTTTCAGACCGGGCGGGGGATGAGGTGGACGCCTTTGAGACCATTGCGGAAAAAACCGCCCTGGCCGAGCGCTTTGGCCTAAGAATCCCCTATCTCACCATGAAAAAAGGGGAGTATCTGGCGCTGGTTGATTACCTGGCGGGCTTGGCCGGGGTGGAGATGGAGCGGGAGGGACTTCACGCCGAGGCCATGAAATGGGAGATCCGCCACGCTGGGCGGACCCCCAGGACAGCCAAGCAGTTCATTGCCAGCCTGGGCGCCTCGGGGCAGGAGCGTGGAACAGCATAAATGCCCGAAAAGAGAGGGACAGGAGAGACTGCTTCTTTCCACCGTTTGTATTTTATCGTGATACCTGGTGATGGAAAATATAGTTAAATTTCTAATTTTGGAACAGTTCTGCCTGCGATATGGCTGCCACACGGCTTGGGCCGTGCTTTGCACAGTGCGCTCCATGGGTTGACAAATTGAGCTTTGTATGTTTGACTTTATATTAGCAATGGGCAGACTCTTTGGTGTTATCTAGTTCGCGTGAAAAATCACGCCGATCCGAAATGTGCCATTTTCTCGCCACTTGCGCGGCAACCGAAATTGAGGCATAAAATGTCCATTCCTTTTCATGGATATTTTGTGCCTGAAACAATAGGAAAGGAAGGGATGTTCTTATGAAGCGATCTAAGATAGTATTCTATTTTCTGGCCGTGCTTGCCCTGCTATTTCTGGCCGGCTGTACTGATTCACCCGCAGCGGAGGATGGGTCGCAATCGTCTGAGTCAACTGGTTCTTCCCCATCAGACGGAAATACACCAGAACCATCCAAATCAACTGTTCCCGGGGCGGAGGAAATCCCGGTCCATGTTGACTATGCAACGGATGAGACGTTAAGCCAATACCCTTCCTATATTGACGAATATGTCGAATATGAATACGCCATAAAAATTATACTCATAACGGACGCAGCGGTAAAAGAGTTCAGATATATCAAGGTCGACTATAACTTTGATGACGATAACGTTGTATTTTTGGAAGGAGAGACACTGCACTCCATGGATGAATGGCTGCCTGAACAGCCGCTTGTGGCCAGCACGGACTTCCCTGGGATATTTCCGACAACAGGAATCACGTTTGTAGATGCCAATGATGTGAAAAGATGTTTTTATATCAACGTAAGCGGTAAGGATGGTTCCCTTTCCCTGGTTGAATTTTAGAAGTACTTGTTTCAGCATATACGCTGAAACAAGTACTTGACTTCTGTTGACGTAGGATTGCCGTATGATCTGCAGTGAAATATTACCCCCATCTGGCCGGCCCTGCAATCTGTCCGCTGCATTGTTTCGTTTCGCCGTGGCGCAGGCAACAGAAGGATTCATGATCCAAAATGCGCAAAGGAACCCCCGGAGATACGATGTCTTCGGGGGCTTCTTTCTGTTCGATTTCGATTCATCATGGGGCGGTTTCCCGCATTTTAAGGAAAAGACTGATTTTTTTGCGGGCATTTTGGATATGAGATTCAATTTGAGAACAGACGCTGGGAACATCGCCGTTTAACATCGCTTCAAAAATGGACTGATGCTCCAATATGCCGTTGATTGTCTGGGTGCGGGGCTGTTTGCCGAACAGGTAGGCGGCGTATGAGTGGGAGTTCAAGCTCTTATAGAAGCGCAGCGCGGCGCGGTTGCCGCCTGCTATCATCAATAACTCATGGAACTGCTGGTCCATTTCGTAGGTGGTGCAATATTCGTCCGCAGTGCTGAAGCTGTGCACCAGAACAAGATTATCCTTAATATTCTGCTCGAACCTGGACCGCAGAACGGAGCTGGCCTGAATGGCGGCAGTGGCCTGTGGGGCGAAGTGGAGTTCCATCATCAGGCGCAATTCAAAGAGCTCATCCGCGTCTGACCAGCTAAAAGCCCTCACACGGCAGCCTTTGCGTGGAATACTCTCTACCAATCCCTCGGCGATCAGGCGGTTGAGCGCCTGTTTAATTGGGGTGGAACTGACGCCGTACCGCGCGCACAGGTCGCTGAGGCTGATTTTCTCAAGCGCCGGGCCAACACGCGCGCCATCCGCGCCGCCGGATACGCCCAGGCCCAGAAAGTAAATTCCGCAAGCTTCACAGCGCGTCTGACGGGTTTGGGTATCAGAATAATAAGAATTACCGCCATCGATGATCACATCTCCCGGGTCGAGATAGGGGAGCAGACCGTCCAGAACGGCATCTACCGGCGCTCCGGCAAGCACCATGAGCAGCACCTTTCTGGGTCGTTCCAGGGCGGCGCATAGTGTCTCATAGGAGGCGCAGCCTAAGACAGAGGATCCACTGTCATGGCATTCTGACTCAAAGGACGCAGTCAGCTCGGGCTCAAAATTGTATCCAGCCACCGAAAAACCAGGCTCTGCCAGATTGAAGGCCAGCCCCCGGCCCATAACAGAAAGCCCGACAATGCCAAGCTGGTAGCGCAACATGGAGGATTCCCCTTTCAAGCGGAAATCATAAATTTTATTGACAATGCATATTTACCACTGTAAAATGTAGACAAAATAAAATTTAAAATCTATAAATAAAAATAAAAGTTTGTGCAAATAAAATTATTTTTGAGATGAAAGTATGAAAGCTTTGGTCCATGCGGGTCCTGAGCAGGCTGTTTTGAGGGATGTTCCACAGCCGGAACCGAAAGAAGGGGCGGTTAAGATTGCTGCAAATGCTGTGGCATTTGCGGCTCGGACATTGGGATCTATCTTGGAACTCACCCGCGGGCTTTACCGCGCGTTTATGCAGGAGCAGAGTATGGGCCCACTATTATAAAGAGCGCGAGGCGCTGGATTACATGCTCAACCCTGAGGACTTGGCCTTTGTGGATGGTTTTGTGGAGCTGCCGTGGTGCGCGGGGCTTGGGGTCGAGGTCAACGAGAGTCTGGTGCTGGAAGAAAACAAACAGCCCCGCAGCTGGAAGAATCCGGTCTGGGCGGCATCAGGACGGATCGGTCGCGGAGTGGTGAGGGGGTTGAGGCGAAAAGATCCGGATGCGCAGCAAACCCTGTAACCGGCCGTTCAATGGGGGAGGGAATGTTTGGTAAACTCATAAACAGGCCGGTTCGGAGAAACCTCCGGACCGGCCTGGCGGGCAAAAAAGCTATAGGATCGTTTCAATTTTCAGGATTGAAATGATGACCTGTTTGGAGTTGAGGATATGGACGGTGAGCGCCTGGCGGGCCTTCTCCTCATCGCTGTCCAGGAGCGCCCGTAAAATTGTATTGTGCTCCTCAATTCCGGCTAACAGCCGCTCCTTCGACTGCTTGCTGTACACATAGTTGACATAGAGGAAGGGGTTCAGGTGATGATATAAATCCAGCAGCAGTTGATTTCCGGAGCATTTCAGCAGCAACTCATGGAATTCCATGTCAAATTTGTAGTTTTCCAGATAGTCATCGATGGTGGAATTGGAATTCAGCTTTTGCACGACCTCCAGGTTGATTGCCACATTGTGCTTCAGAGCGGAGCGCATGGCCTCGTTTACATTTAATGTCATACTCACATTGGGGATGTAGTGGCATTCCAGCATCAGGCGCAGGTCAAAGGTTTCCTCACACATATTGATGTTCAGGGGCTTGACCCGCATGCCCTGGCGGGGGAAATGCTCAATGATATTTTCTGTTGCCAGACGGTTGAGCGCCAAGCGGATTGGAGTTTCACTGGCGGAATAGCGCTCACACAACTCCCGGATGTTGATTTTTTCACCGGGTTTGATTTGGTTGCTGATAATATCTTTGTGGATCCGCTCGTAGATACGTTCAGACAGGGTGATCTTTGCAGTATTCTTTGCCATGAGTGCCTCCTATGCCAAGGTTGATAAAAAAAGCATAACAGAAACAGCGAACCGACACAAGCAAAAGTGAAAAATAGTTTTGACGGGTTGCCGTACAGTACGGAAAAGAAACAATAGAAAGAAAGCGGGCGGTTTTAGAATGACACAGACAGTGTTGGAACACATCTTCGCGGGAAAGATCATTGCCATCGTGCGCGGGATTCACAGCAGTAAAATGATTGGCCTGGCCGAAGCGCTGGAGAGGGGAGGGATCCCTTGCATTGAGGTTACCTTTGACCAGTCCGGTGAAGAGGGAGTCAAGGACACCCTTCGTGGGATTGAGGCAATTCGGGCAAGTCTGGGGGAGCGGGTGTGCATCGGCGCGGGCACTGTAATGACGCCGGAGCAGGTCCGGCAGGCAGTGGAGGCCGGGGCGGAGTACATCATTTCGCCCAATGTGGACGAGGCGGTCATCCGTGAGACCAAACGCCTGGGCAAGGTGTCCATTCCAGGGGCTATGACCGCAACGGAAACCGCCTTTGCCTATCAGTGCGGCGCAGATATTGTGAAGCTGTTTCCGGCCGGTGTTCTGGGCGCCGGATACATCAAGGCGCTCAAAGCTCCGTTTAAGCACATCCCTGTAACCGCGGTTGGGAATGTAACCGTGGATAACTGCGCTGAGTTCATCAAAGCCGGTGCCATTGGCGTGGGCGTTGGAGGAAACCTGGTCAGTCCAAAGCTGGTGGACGAGGGCAGATTCGATGAAATTACCTCCATGGCCAAAGCCTATGTTGAGGCGCTGAATTACGAAGCATAGGGAGTGAGGGCACTTGAAGGAGAACTATCTGGTCTATTTCGATTCCGGAACCTCTAACAGCAGGGCCTATCTGCTGGATCAGAGCTGCCGGATTCAATCGGTAGCCAGAAGGGCCGTGGGCTCAAAGGATTCTGCCATCGCAGGCAGCAACCGGCCGCTGCGGGAGGGGTTGAAGGCGCTTTACGATGAGATGTTGGCGGCCAATTCTTTGGAGGAGGAAGACATCAGCGCCATCTACGCCTCCGGCATGGTGACCTCGCCATACGGGCTGAAAGAGGCGCCGCATCTGGCCCTTCCGCTGACGGTGCAGGGTTTTGCGGACAGCCTGGTCAGCTTTTATGAGGAGGAGTTCTTCCGGCGCGAACTACTCCTTGTCCCCGGACTCAAGACGCTGAGTGAGGAGTTTGATTTTGTGAACAACATGCGGGGGGAGGAAATTGAGATCCTTGGCGCGCTGGAGGAGCTGAGGTCAATGGAAGACGTGCACGATATTGCGCTGATTATGCCCGGATCCCACACGCATGTGACCTATATTCAGGGGGAGCGGATTACAGACATCATTTCAAACTTTACTGGAGAGCTGTTTTACGCACTGAAGAAAGAGACGATCCTCTCCCCCATTCTGAGTCAGGAGAGCATGGAGCTGGATGCGGATATGGTTCGAAAGGGGAGGGAGAACCTGGAGCGGTTTGGGTTCAACCGGGCGATCTACATCTGCCATGCCATGCGTATTTTTGAGCAGGGGACGCCACAGCAGCGCTTCTCTTATGGGGAGAGCGTGATCAACAGCGGCGTGCGCAAGTCGCTGGAATATTATTGTGAGCATAGTTGGACAAACTGCCGTACCGTGGCGTTGATATCGAACGAATTTATGTTCCGGCTGTTTTCGATGATATTTGAGGGCAGCCGATTCATTGACCGGGTGCTTTGGCTGCCCATTTCCAGTACAAAAAGCTATGCGGTCAGCGGACTAAAGAAGATCCTAAGTATGAAAGGAGCACCACAGTGAGCTGGAAGGTTCTAATTACATCCCGTTCCTTTGGCAAGATCAGCAGCGAGCCTTTAGACATACTGAAAACAGCCGGGTTTGAAGTCACAATGAAGGGGAAGGAGTTTAATCAGAGAGAGTTTGAAGATCTCATTGTGCAGTATGACGCGCTCATCATTGGCGCCCACGAGTTTTCTGAAGCGGTGATGGAGCGGTGCCCCAAGCTGAACATTATTTGCAAGCATGGAGCGGGCCTGGACAACATCCCCTTAGACAAGGCGGGGGAGATGGGAATTCTGGTATGCAATGTGCCCGGAACCAACGCCAACGCGGTGGCCGATTTGGCGTTTGGCTTAATGCTGTCGGCCGCCCGTAATATTGTTCTGACCAACCGCTGGGTGCGTGAGGGGAGATGGCAGACTGCGGTCGGCGCGGACGTATGCGGAAAGACGCTGGGGCTGATGGGCTTTGGCGCGATTGCGAAACATATGGCCCGGCGGTCGGTTGGATTTGGGATGAAGGTGATGGCGTACGACCCCTATATCAGGGAACTGCCGGAGGAGTTTCAGGGTTATGTCACCTTATGCACTCAGGAGGATGTGCTGACAGCCTGTGACGTTCTGTCGCTCCACCTGCCCTTGACAGAGGAGACGCGGAATATGATCGCCGCGGCGGAGCTTGGCAGAATGAAACGGGGCGCCTATGTGATCAACACGGCCCGCGGGGGGATTGTCAATGAGGGGGCGCTATATGACGCGCTGGCTTCCGGGCACCTGGCAGGGGCGGCGCTGGATGTGCTGGAAGAGGAGCCGGCGAGGGGGGACCACCCCCTGCTCACGTTGGACAATGTGATTATCACGCCGCACATAGGGATGTACTCAAAGGAGGCGATCGGCGCGGTCAGCTTGATCTGCGCTCAAAATGTTGCAGCCTGCGCTTCCGGGGCGCCGCTTCAGTTTCGGGTGGTGTGAGGCTGGATGCGGCACGGCGGGCGGCGCGGTTGATTGACCTCACTGCCTGTTGTAACTGTAGCCTAAGCCCCCGCCGCAATTTGCGGCGGGGGCTTGAGCGCGTCAAAAAAGGGTGTTTGGCCGCCTGATACGGTTCAGGGATTGACCACGTTGACCGGAGTGCCATCCAAAAAAGACTTCAGGTTGGACACCGCAATGTCCATCAGCCGCTGTCGGCTCTCCCTGGGGGCCCAGGCGATGTGGGGGGTAATGATACAGTTTTTTGCCTTGAGGAGGATGTTGTCCTCCTGAATGGGCTCGCTGGAGACCACGTCCAACCCCGCGGCGAATATTTTTCCCGATTCCAGGGCGTCATACAAATCCTGCTCCACCACCAGCGGCCCGCGGGAGGTGTTGATGAGGATGACGCCGGACTTCATCTTTTCCATAGTTTCTTTGCGGATCATCCCCTGTGTGGAGGGGAGTAGGGGACAGTGCAGCGAAATGACATCGGAATTTGCCAGCAGAGTATCCAGGCTGACATAATTCGCGATGTCCCGCCCGGACTCGCCGGGGAACTCGTCAAAGGCCAGAACCTGCATTCCAATGGCCCTTGCGATGCGGCCCGTGGCCTGGCCGATGCGGCCAAATCCGATGATGCCCATTGTTTTGCCCGCCAGTTCAATGAGGGGATAATCCCAGAACGTCCAATCGGGGCTTTTTGCCCACCGCCCCGCATGGACGGCCTCGTTATGATGCCCTGTGTGGTGACAGATTTCCAGCAGCAGCGCAAAAACGAACTGTGACACCGCCGCTGTGCCGTAGGTTGGAATATTGGAAACCGGAATGCCCCGCTCTTTGGCGGCGGCTACGTCCACCACGTTGTATCCAGTGGCCAACACCCCGATATAGCGCAGATTGGGGGCGCGCTGAAGAAGTTCGCGGGACAGGGGGGTCTTATTGGTGATGACTGCCTGGGCGTCCCCGATGCGGCGGAGAATTTCCTCCTCGTCATGGAGGGGAGACCTGTCGTAAATGGTGACGCTGCCCAGCGACTCAAAGCCGTTCCAGCTTAAATCCCCCGGGTTCTCTGTGTATCCATCCAAAATGACAATCTTCATACACGGGCTCCTTTCTCAATGGCATGCTACCAGTCCTCTGAAAAAAAGTCTTACTGGCCCGGAGGTACCCTTCGGAACTATAGCTGAGACCGCCTTTCCACAGGGCCAGCCCTGTTCCTTCTGCCTCAAAGAATATCATATTTTTCCGCACGCCACCATAGAAATTTTAAGGCGGGCGGACAGAAACAGCGTATTACATATAGCATACGGGGGTAGAGCTGCCATCCGCCCCCTTTTTTCTGTCATCATGAAGGAAAATTTCATCTCTCATTGACGGTGTTCAAAAATATCTGTATGATCATTGGTATAAACTAACCTGAGTTGGGAGGGGTTGTATGCGGGAGCGAAGTACGCGGAGTTCTAAAATTCAGCAGCTTTTTTTGATTGGCGTGATTGTGTCGGTGACTTCCCAGCTCTATTTGCATCCGGGGGAGGGCAGCTTTCGCATCTCCGCATCCGTGATTCTGTACGCGGTTATGCTTGTGTGGCTGGTGGGCGATACCCGAGTGCCTATGGCGGGGCTGGTCACCATGGCGGTGGTCTTTCTCTTTCGAACTGTGTGGTCTATGGTTTCCGGAGTGAATCTCATGGCGGCCATGCTGGCGGCCGTACCGGGGGCGCTGTTTTATTTCTGTTATGATCTGATTTTTTGCATTCTAGCTCCGAACCGGCAGGAAAAGCGGCTTACATGGCTGTGTTGTATCATTTTTTTGGCCGACCTGCTGTCGAATATAGTTGAGCTCTGCCTGAGCGCCCTGTTGCGGCAGACGGCACTATCCCTGGAGCTTGTGTGGTGGCTGGCGGCGGCAGCGCTGATTCGCACGGTCTGCGTTGGCGGGGTGCTGTTTGGAATGAGATACTATAAGAAGCTCATCCTTTTGGAGCAGCATGAGCGGAGATATCAGCGTCTGTTTCTTATGACCGCCCAGCTGTGGGACGAACTGTATTTTTTGAAAAAGAACATTGATGAGATTGAGACTGTGATGCGCAACGCCTACCGGCTTTATGAAACGCTGGGCAAGCAGAAAAACACCTCGCCTGAAACCCAACGGCTAGCGCTTTCCATTGCCAAGGACGTCCATGAGATCAAAAAGGACAACCTGAGAATTATGCGTGGCATTGAGGCGGAGGTGGAAGAGGTTTACGACCGGGAGGAGATGCTCTTTTCCGAGCTGATGAAAATTCTAAAACAAGCTACCCAGGACTTGCTGGGGGAGAAACAGGCGAAAATTCAGATTCAATGTGACATTGCACAGGACTTTTCCACCCGGGAGCATTATCGTCTGCTCACTGTGATCAGAAACCTGGTGACCAATGCCATTGAGGCCATTGATATGGACACAGGGGAGGGATATGTTCTCGTGACCCAGTGGCGCAGTGGGGACGATCAGGTCTTTCTGATCCAGGACAATGGCCCCGGAATTCCGGAAAAAGCGCGGGAATCTGTCTTTCAGATGGGCTATTCCACAAAGTTTAACCCCGTGACCGGTGATATCAACCGGGGAGTCGGCTTACCTGCGGTTCAGTCTATGATTGAGGATGAATTTGGTGGGAGTATTGTGCTGCAGACAGGGCAGGGAACGGGCTGCTGTTTTCAGGTCAGAATTCCCTGTCATGCGTTGGAGGGGGGCGAAGCATGAGAATTTACATCATAGAGGATGATCCGTCTATGATTAGCGTTTTAGAGGATATCATCGAGCGGGAGGGGCTGGGACAGGTCTGTGGCAGGACGGAGGAGGGCCGGACGAATCTCAGCGAAATTTTGGCGCTGTCCCCGGATCTGGTGCTGGTGGACCTGTTGATGCCGGAAAAGGACGGCATTCAAATTGTCCGGGAATTGAAGGAGCGGGGCTGCACCAGCAAATTCATCATGGTGTCCCAGGTCGCCGCCAAGGAGATGATTGCAAAGGCCTATCAAGCGGGCATTGTATTTTTCGTGCAGAAGCCAATCAACCTGATTGAAATCCGGCAGGTGGCGGGAACCGTGATTCAGCAGATCAAAAATGAGCGGACATTGGGCAACATTCAGAGCATGCTGGGTGTGCAAGAGCCGCCGCCGCTTTTCCCCCAGGGACAGGAAACCTTATGGCGGCAACGGCTGCAGTATATTTTAAGCCAGTTGGGGATGGCGGGGGAGAAAGGCGCAAAAGATATTGTGGATATTTGCATCCTCCTGCTTAGGGAGCATGAGACGGTATCCCGGGTTGGACTGGGCGCACTGTGTGGCAGATTGAGTGATAATCCCAAGTCTGTGGAGCAGCGTTTGCGCCGTGCTGTGGAGCGCGGACTGCACCATCTGGCAAACTTAGGGCTGGAGGACTATGGGAATGAGGTGTTTCACCATTATGCCGCGCGGCTGTTTCCCTTTAGCGAGGTGCGCGCGGAGATGGCCTATATTCAAAAGAAAGGCCCCCGGGGAAAAAGCAACCTGCGCATGTTTTTGGATGGGTTGCTGCTGCTGGTAGAAGAATATGATTCCATGGCATAGCATGGAAAAAAAGTGGACTCCCAATGTGGAGTCCACTTTTTTTGCCAGAAAAGATGTCGTTATGCACAAATATAAGGGGGTTACATTTGTTTAACCTGTAGAAATTGATCAGGATGATGTAGGAATCTGTAAGGAACTGTAGGGGAACGCTTACACTGCCTGTGTTGACAGAAGGAAGAAGAAATCAAAATATGAAAAGGAGAGTTGAACCGATGGAACTGGAACTGAATCTTTATATGACTGCAGCCATAGGTGTATTGCTGTATGTACTGGGTCGATTTCTCGTTGGCCGAGTAAATTTTCTGCAGCGCTACTGTATCCCGGCCCCGGTTGTGGGAGGATTAATCTTCGCAATCCTCCATTTGGGGCTCTATGCAACAGGAGTTTTGTACTTCACATTTGATGAGACGCTAAAAAATGTCTTCATGACCCTGTTTTTTACCAGTGTCGGGTATACGGCCTGCTTCCGTCTGCTGAAGCGCGGCGGAGTCAAGGTTTTGGTATTTCTGGCGGTGTCTATTGTCATGGTGGTGCTGCAAAACATTTTGTCCTCCGGACTGGGGATCCTTCTGCTGGAGAATCCCCTCCTGGGCCTCGCCACCGGTTCCATTCCCATGGTGGGGGGGCACGGCACCGCCGGAGCTTACGGCCCCCTGTTGGAGAATACATTTGGAGTGACCGGAGCCAATGCCGTTGCCATTGCGGCAGCCACATTCGGCCTTGTGAGCGGCAGCCTGATGGGGGGGCCTCTTGCCCGCTACAAGATCAAGCGCTTAGGGCTTAAATCCAGCGGCAATGCGGATGCCCTTGGCACGGAGGAGACCCCCACGGCAGCTTGGGAAAAGGCCAATAAACTGACCGGCGAGAACTTTATGAATGCGGCTGTGCTGCTGCTGGTGGCGGCGGGCCTTGGCAGTCTGCTGACCAATTTCCTGGCCAACTGGATTACCCTGCCCAACTACATCGGCTCCATGATCATTGCGGCCATCATCCGTAATATTGGCGATGCAACCCACCATGAGGCCCCTATGTCCGCGCTGGACGCATGGGGCAACGTATCCCTCTCCATATTCCTGGCAATCGCGCTGATGACGCTCAAGCTCTGGCAGCTGGCCGATCTGGCCATCCCCATGGTCATTATGCTGGCGGCACAGGCGGTGCTGATGTTCTTCTACGCCTCGTTCGTGGTGTTCAATATCATGGGCAGAGACTATGAATCCGCGGTTATGACCGCCGCGTTCTGTGGATTTGGCATGGGTGCAACCCCCAACGCCATGGCAAATATGCAGGCGGTGACCAAGGAATATGGTCCTGCGCCCCAGGCGTTTTTCGTGGTTCCCCTGGTGGGAAGCCTCTTCATTGACTTCTTTAACGGGGTACTGATCACGGGATTTATCAATTTCTTCGCATAGCAAACGGACCCACATTGGCAAAGCGGAGCCGCAAAATTTTATCCCATCCCGCTGTAAAAGCGGGATAAACGATGGATAAAGGAACCTTGACACAAAAGAACAGAAAGCGGACATAGGGAGATAGGCCCTTTGCCCGCTTTCTATTTCCGTTATTTGGAGGCCATCCAAAACAGAACATATGTGCCCTTATAGTATAATAGAGACAAATCGGAAAAGCCTGTAATATCAAGGGTTCATGCGCATAGGGACACATTGTGAACCCAGGGCAAACTGGGTACGGAAACAGGCAGCGCACAGGGAAAATTCTGTGCGCTGCCTGTTTCCACTCTGCGATTTTCAATTTCAATTAATAGTATGCGCCAAATGCTATTTCATGGAAGAGCTTCCATTTAAATCGAGTTTTAGGGCGTGTTTTGCTTTTTCTGCCCATCCGGATTTCCGGCATATACAAATACTTTACCAACAATTTACCCCATCTTGCTTGAGCGGCGATATATACCCAAGTATAATCACGATATAAAGCAAAGCAAGGAGGTGTTGCGGATGGAATATCTAATGGATCACGAAGACGTTAACGATGTTTATGATGTTGACGACTTGATTTTTACAAATGAGCCATATGAACCCAGCGAAAAATGATTCACTTCATTTATAAACAACGGAACACAGAAAAAGGAGGGACTTCTAATACAGGGCGACCGCCGACTTTTTGTTAACATCACATTATATGGATGAGGAATACGAAAGGGTGGTATTCGACTATAATAAGGTGATTATGAAAAGACTGCCGGTATTCATTGAATAAACAGCGCGTGACTTTTCACGGAAGGTTCCCGTTTTAGGGGGCTTTTTTATTTTTGCCATTTCACTTTACAAAAACCATACAAGGATTTAAAGAAATTATGGTAGTCGCTTTGTAACGTGTTCATTAAAATGAAATTGTAAAGTGGAATGATACATATAAAAAGGAGATACTTAAAATGAAAAAAATGATTGGCCTGATTACCGTTTTTGTAATCGCACTTACCTTGCTGGCAGGCTGTAACAGCAGCCCGCAGACATCATCGCCCGGTACAACGCCGCCTAATACCACTGCTCCGAAACTGAGCGGAACGATTTCCACCAATGGTTCCACATCCATGGAGAAGGTAGTCGCTTCCCTTATCGAAGCGTTCAAAGCCGAAAATCCGGATGTGACCATTACATATGACGCCACAGGCTCCGGCTCCGGCATTACCGCCGCAACCGAGGGGACTGCCGACATCGGACTTTCCAGCAGAAACCTGAAGGACAGTGAAACCGGACTTGACGCAACGATCATTGCGTTGGACGGCATTGCGATGATCGTAAACAACACCAACGTGGTTGATAATCTGACCATAGAACAGATTGCGGGCCTTTTCACCGGCGAGATTACCAACTGGAGCCAGGTCGGCGGAGCGGACGCGCCTGTTGCGGTCATCGGCCGCGAGGCAGGCTCCGGCACAAGAGACGGCTTTGAGAGCATCATCGGCGTGACGGAGGAATGCATCTACGACCAGGAGCTGACCTCCACCGGCGCTGTCATTACCGCAGTTTCATCCAACCAATACGCCATCGGATACGCCTCACTTTCCGCTGTCAGCAGCGAAGTAAAAAGCGTAACCGTGGAGGGCGTCCAGTGCACGGAAGATACTATCCTTGACGGAACTTACGCCATACAGCGCCCTTTTGTCATGGTAACGTCAAGCAGCAAGGAGCTTTCAGCCGCGGCCAAGGCTTTCATAGAATTCGCGCTGAGTGATGAAGCTACTGAGATCATCGCAAACGCCGGTGCGGTACAGGCGCGGTAAGTACAATATTCAGGGGTTCAGACGCCGCTGCCGGAATCTGAACCCCGATACATACATCATGAGGAATGTTATGAAAATAAAAGCCGTAATGGAAAAAACAATGAGCTGCCTCTTTTTTATCTGTGGCATGGTGACGATTGCGGCGGTCATTACCATATCGGTCTATATGGTCTTGAGTGGGATTCCGGCAATCAAAGAAGTCGGCCTGAGTGAATTCCTTCTTGGACAGGTATGGAAAAGCACCGCCGCCGAGCCGCAATTCGGGATCCTGCCCTTTATCCTTACATCGGTATACGGAACATTGGGCGCGTGTCTGATCGGCGTACCGGTAGGGATTATGACAGCGGTGTTTCTGGCGAAAATCGCAAGCACAAGGGTGGCGGCAACAGTAAATACCGCCGTGGAACTGTTGGCGGGCATCCCTTCCGTTGTATACGGCCTTATCGGTATGATTGTTCTCGTTCCGGCTATTATGCAGCTTTTCCAGCTAAAAAACGGAACAAGCCTGCTTGCCGCCATCATTGTGCTTGCCGTTATGATCCTTCCGAGCATCATCAGCGTCAGCCGGACAGCGCTTATGGCCGTGCCGAAAGAGTATGAGGAGGCAAGCTACGCGCTGGGCGCAACAAAGATGGAAACCATCTTCAAGGTGAGTATTCCTGCCGCGAAAAGCGGAATTGCCGCCGGGATTGTTCTCGGGATAGGCCGCGCGATTGGCGAGGCCATGGCGGTCATGATGGTGGCGGGCAATGTCGCCAATATGCCCGGTTTGTTTAAGAGCGTTACTTTTCTCACCACCGCAATCGCAAAGGAAATGTCTTACGCCTCCGGTCTGCAAAAACAAGCCCTTTACAGCATTGCGCTTGTGCTGTTTATCTTTATTATGATCATCAATGTGATTCTGAATGCGGTGCTGAAACGGGGGGATAAACGATGAAAAACCGCCTGTCGGCAAAACGCCGCGCTTATGGTACGATTCTGAAAGGGTTTATCCTTTTGTGCGCCGGTATCACGGTAATGCTGCTGGCGATTCTGATCGGCTTCATCTTTTACCGTGGATTGGGAAATATCACATGGGAGCTTCTGACCACGGCGCGCAGCGCGCTGAAAAACACCATCGGGATTTTGCCAAATATCCTATATACCCTCTATATTATTTTGACAACACTGGTTATCGCCCTTCCTGTCGGGATTGGCGCGGCCATATACTTAAATGAATACGCGGCAAATAAACGGTTTGTGCGGGTGATCGAGTTCGCCACCGAAACGCTGACCGGAATCCCCTCCATTATATATGGTTTGGTCGGCTACCTCTTTTTCTGCCAGAAATTAGGGTTGGGATCGAGTATTTTAGCCGGTTCCCTTACGCTTGTTATCATGACGTTACCCACGATTGTCCGGACAACCCAAGAGGCGCTTAAAACCGTTCCCGACTCCTACCGTGAGGGCGCGGTCGCCCTTGGCGCGACAAAATGGTATATGATTCGTACCATTATTCTGCCAAGCAGCTTGGATGGGGTTGTCGGCGGAGCGATCCTCTCCATCGGGCGCATTGTCGGCGAAAGCGCCGCGCTGATTTTTACGGCGGGCACGGGCTATGCGTTAGTGACGCATTATTTACAGGCTCTTGGCACAAGCGGCGGCTCCCTTAGCGTTGCGCTGTATGTGTATGCTTTCGAGCAGGGTGAGTTTGACGTGGGCTTTGCCATCGCCTCTATCCTTATCATAATCGTATTGATTATCAATTTTATGACAAAGTTTGTAAAAAGAAAGCTGAAAAAAGTGTAGGTGAACCGTTTGAATATTATAACTGCAAAAGGCTTAAATCTGCATTACGGTAGCTTCCATGCTTTGAAAAACATAGATGTGGATATTCCCGAAAAGGAGATTACCGCCTTGATCGGACCGTCCGGCTGCGGGAAAAGCACTTTTTTAAAAACGCTCAACCGCATGAATGACATGGTGCAGGGCGTTAAAATCACCGGAGAAGTGATTTACCACGGCGAAGACATCTATGCAAATGGCATGGATGTGACCGTCCTGCGAAAAAACATTGGCATGGTGTTTCAAAAACCCAATCCTTTTCCA
>Ga0154000_1000079_pt1 | contig 29905 bp, 36 predicted proteins | sample TSNC084MetaG_FD_104674 | JGI IMG/M metagenome (GOLD analysis project Ga0154000, IMG submission 104674) | Attine ant fungus gardens microbial communities from North Carolina, USA - TSNC084 MetaG | ecosystem: Host-associated > Fungi > Mycelium > Unclassified | place: USA: North Carolina, Lumber... | reverse complement strand
TATACAAGGAGGTCTTTTCTTGGGTGAAAAATATAAATCAAGCTTTCTATCTGATAAAGATACTAAAAGTATCTTGGAATATATTTCTGAAATCATGGTAAATCACGGATGGTCTTTTAATATAAATCTCAAGCGCCGAAATAGCATAATAAGGTTGTATGCTATTTATAAATTCTACAAAAATTTCTATTATTTCTTTACTGCTCTTAGCATTTTGTAATTCGTTGGAGATATCAAATAGGTCGTCATATTCAAATGCGATTGAAACTTCTTTCCAGTGCATGTCAATACTTGATTCGACAACGTAAATTATAGCGGTAGAAGTTTTATTAGCTATAACTAAACGTCCGCCCGGCGCTCCCGGAAAGCTTAAAATCCATGGGATCCGAAGTAATCATTCAGGATGCCTCGGCCAGAATCTACGAGAAAAGCGGGAACCGCAGCAGCCAGACCTTTTCGATACGTCTGGTAACCGGAGGGGAATGGAGCTCCTGTCTCATCACGTACGCCTCCGCCCCTGCCTACAGCTCTTACTCCTATGCTTCTATCGTTAATGGAAGCGGCTGGTATACCTGGGATATGAAGCAGCTCTTCTCAAATTCGTGTTGTCAAGGGTAAAATATCCAAAGGAGTTAATACCGTTAACCACGTCGCTGTATGGATTTTAGCTGTTTGGAAGAAACTGCTTATACTCGGTATTATGAATAATACGTATCAAAGGTTATTCAATAAATTTTTCTTTATATTTCTCTCCCCAGTTCCACATGGCATCGTGAACGGACTTCAAACTCATTCCTGTTTCTGTCAGCGAATACTCAACACGGGGCGGCACTTCGGCGTAAACCTCCCTATGGACAAGCCCGTTTTCCGCCATGATGCGAAGATGCTGCGTTAGCACTTTTTGTGATATTCCCGTGAGTGACTTTTTAAGTTCTCCAAAGCGTTTTGTACCTGTCAATAGGTCGCGTACAATCAGCATCTTCCACCTGTCGCCCATAAGAATAAGTGTAGTTTCGACTGGACAAGCGGGTAAATCATATCGTTTCAACATAAGATCAGCCTCCCAAAGCCTGTAATTATCAATAGTTTCCAAAAAGTGACTATGGCACTTCAAAGTGCTTACTTTACATTCGAGCCTTACGAGATTATTATAATATCACAGGCAAGAAAAATCAAGCCAAATAATATCTTGGAGGTAATTAAGATGATTGACTACACAGCAATTTTGAAAGCGAACCCGAACGGTGTTCTTGCAACACAGGATGGAGGCAAGGTGAAAACAAGGGTATTCCAATACCTATTTGCGGACAGAAATAAGGTTTATTTCTGCACAAGCGGCGAAAAACCTGTTTATGACCAACTGCAAGCCAATCCCAACGTATCCTTCTGCACCTATCCCCAAAACTTCACACCCGTTTTATCCCTAAACGGCAAAGTGGTTTTTGTTGAAGATTTGGCGCTCAAAACCCGTGCGTTGGACGAGAACCCACCAATTAAGGGCATCTACAACACACCCGAAAACCCCGTTTTCAAAATCTTTTACATCGACGTTGAGGAAGTGGAAACCTTTAGCTTTGCCGAAGGCCCCAACAGCTACACGCTGTAGAACAATCATGCAAATATCTTCAGGGCAGAGTGAAATTCTCTTCCGGCGGTATAGACCGCGAGCGGAAACCCCGCTGATTTGGTGAAATTCCAAAGCCGACGGTATAGGCCGGATGACAGAAAATATGACAAGGGGAGCACCGCTCCTGATGTAGTCCGCCACACAGGGCAGACTTGCTGCCTGCCCTGTGTGATTACAATAGCAGGGGGGATTTTTAAATTGGTAGCGATATCCCACTACCGCCGCTTTCCCAAAGGTTCTCTAATGCCGTACTCCTAATGCCGCCCTCCGGGCTCATCGTGTCAATGAAGTTTATAAGCAGCCGATAACCGCCCTCTACGCCGTTAAGCGCGTTGTCTCATTCCTGCACGTTGTTCATCAAAGCCTGCGCGTACAGCTTGCCGAATGAATTTTCCCAATCGTTTTGGAAATCGTCCCATGTTATCCCGACATCGGGAATATAATCGGCAGCTTCGGGTCTTGGGTAAGTGTAGCGAATCCCGTAAGCTGACTTATCCAATTCGTTTCCGCTCGGCGAGTTTCGGGTAGCAAGGTTCACTTCTTCCAAATTGTCAATCATCGCAAACAGAATGAGCGGAATTTGACTGGTAATTGTAAAATCATCGTCAGTTTCACCGTTTTGCTCGTAATACAGGGTAAGCGTGTTCGGTGCTTTGCCTGTTCCGTAATCGTCGCCGATTGAGAAAAACTTTTGCGTAAACTGCTCGCCAAGCGGCGGCAATATGTTTATCATACTGCCGACCGCGCTGTTGTTGCCGACATAGGGCGTTCTAAGCGAAGCAAACTCCCGCAGGCTTTCGTCTACTATATGCGTATTCCCGTTTTCGTCATCACGAATATATAGAACGAGTTGAGTATCGTCAAAATGCCTCGCAAACTCACCTTGCGTAACGAGATTCCAGTTTGCGTCAGATACGCTTACTTGAAAAATTTGACCTTTGGCGATGTCAAATTGGAAATTAACCTTTTCGCCTTTCTTTATAGGTGAATTATCTGCATTGGAAGCTGCAAGTGTTTCGTTATTGAAATATACCCCGATTGAAGCTATTTGGGCTGTACTCTCATTTATAATGATGAGTTGGCTATCTTTATAAATTGTCGCTCGTCCCGCGCCAAGCACAACCGCTGTACCGCCGATTGCAATAATCAACACCGCCGATACAATAATCGCAAGTCGTGTATGCTTCTTGCTTTTCATAATCGCGCCAAGCCTTTCTTTGAGTGCTTTCTTTTCCTCGCACATAGTGGTTGAGAGTACCGCGTGGGGCGTTTTGGAATCGGCAGCAACATAAAGTAGTGTCTCACCGTAATTCTGTTTGCCGTCTGTGTCGAGATTGCGGATAACCGCTTCGTCACAGGATAATTCACAAGCGCGGTCAATTTCGCGCCGTACAAGCCATACAATCGGGTTAAACCAATGTAGGGCAGAAACAAGTACGGTCAGCCATTTCACCAGCACGTCTTTTCGCCGTAGATGGGTTAGTTCGTGGAGCAATACGGCGCGAAGCTGCTCATTCGTGTATTCACGGTCGGGTAAGATAATTGCCGGATGAAACACGCCAATCAGCATAGGTGTTGCCGCAAGCGAATTGCGGTACAGGAGTGGTATGCGACGATTGCCGCAGAGTTCGGCGAGCACGGCATTTTCTTCTGCGGCTGCGGTGGTATTGCGTCGTTTGATTTTGCTTGTAAAGGCGTTATATGAGCAATATATAAATGCCAAATAAATGATAACACCTATATAATGGGAAAGTCGAAACCAATCAACCGCTTCCGGTACCCATGTGTCTGGAATAAGAGCCTCGACTTCTGCCATATTGGATTCAGGTATGCCTATGAAATCAGCGGAGTTTTCTGCTTCGTGTGGTCTTATCCGCTCCAAAATGTCCTCGTTAGACACAACGTACCAATCAACAGCTTTGGAGATAGCAGGCACATTGGAAGTGGAATCCGGCAGAACAATGAACCTTGATATTGGCACAACTAATGCTACAAGAACCACGAACCATAAATAAAACTGTACAGATTTCGGCAAACGGTTACGGACAAGCGGCTTTAATATAAATAGGATTATCGCAATGACACTTCCCGTAATAGACATAGTGATGATTGTTCTAAGAGCGTCATAACTAATCATTTGCTGTCACCGCCCATCTTAAAGTATTCTCGTAATTCTTCAATGTCGGCGTTGGTCAAATGTCCGTTGCGAACCATAGCAAGCGCGAGAGTTTTCGCGTTGCCGAATTTTTCAATCACAGCTTTCCCTTCCGCAAGTATGTACTCGTCCTCTGTAATAAGCGGCACATACCGTGCAACGCCGTAACGCTCCGTGGGCTCAATTAGTCCTTTGCCGCGCAATCGAGCGACGAGGGTATGTGTGGTCGACTTGTTCCAACCTCTATTCTGTTCGAGTTCATCCTTAAACTCCGCGACTTTAAGCGGACGCTTCTCGCGCCATAGAATCCGCATGATTTCAAGCTCCGCGTCGGCAATTTTAATGTCCATGTAGAAAATTCCACCTCCTAAAGGCTACTGTTATAATATATTCTACATCAGTAGACTGTATAAGTCAACAGATTTCTGGGGCAGCAGATTTGTTTATATTGTTCCAGGGGGTCATTGTTTTTTATTTAAAAAATAATGGGGTAGTCCTTGAAAATATAAGATTCTAGGAGAAATTAGGATGAAAGCAATAGTTGAAGAAGTAATTAATAATTGGGATCCACTCAATTTGTTTCCAGGCGCGCCAAAAGACGAGTACAAGGCAGAAATAGATTTAATCACCTTGTTACTAAAAGATACGAACGATATTCATAATATTGCACACGGAATTCGAAACATCTTCATTAAAAGCTTTGGCGATGATATTTTTAATAAAAATTATGATGAATGCTTTGCAATAGCAAATTTCATTATTCAGAAACTACAACAAATGTAAAGGAAGATAATCATAATCTTCCTTTGTCATTATATATATTTTATCCTCAAACGATTTATTTAATGCCTTTGCTTTATATATTCCATCACCATAAAACCGAAACCCGCTTTTTTCAATTACTCGCTTCGATTGCGGATTTGTTGAAAAATGAGCGCACCACAAAATATCAACATTAAGCTCTTCAAAAGCATACTTTATTACTCCCCGTACTGCTTCGGGCATAAGTCCTCTGCCCCAGTATGCTTTACTTAAAACATATCCGATTTCCCTTTGGAGATCAGCCTTATAACTGGAATCCCTGCTTTTATTATGAACGCCTAATGCGCCTATAACTTTATTCTGTTCTTTTATGACAATGGCATATACATCATCATTAGCAATGAAACCCTTTAATATTTCTTTTGATGTTTCTATGTTTGCATGGTGCGGCCAACCCGCCATTTCACCAACGCCCTCAACCCGTGCGTACTCATAAAGATCATCGATGTCGGATTCTTCCCAATTTCTCAATAGCAGCCTTTCAGTTTCCAAAGTTTTCATAGCATATCCTCGATTCTATAAAATGCTGTTCGTGCACCTTCTCGCCTATAGTCGAACCAAAAACAGAACTGTCTCAGGTTTCTACCTCAAAAGCCTACTTAATTATAAATCGAGAGGGAGTCGACCTCCTACTAGCATGCTTATATTTAGTATGATACATTAGAAAAACCGAAAAAGCAAACTGCATTTGGGTTACAAATGTGGCTTTTCATTTACAAACCTGGCTTTTCGAATACAAAAACAGCTTTTCGTTTACAAATATTTGGTTGTCGTTTACAAAAATTGCGTCTCGATTTACAAACTGGCATCTCTCCTTACTATTGAGTAGGACTATTGAGTTTGGCAATGTTATTTTTGTTATTTTTACAAGTAAACGCGGCGTAATGTAAAGTATTATAGTAATTTTAATAAGGATACTTGTCATATTGAAAATCTTGTGCTATACTTGAAACCATAATAAGAAAGGAGATTTCAGACTATGAAAAAAGACGAAATTTTAGCAAAAAGCCGGAAAGAGGGCAAAGATGAGGGTACAATATACGCCCAAAACAAGGGTAGAGGGTTCGGCGTGGTCGGATTATCGCTGATCTTCATTTTCGTTGCAATTTTCAACTTTGTTAACGGTATAAGCAGTTATTCAGTCTTTGCCTTGTTTTTCGGCTTCCTGGCTATGGAGGCATATGGGAAATATACTGTAATAAAGCAAAAGGCATATTTAGTAACCGCTATTTCCGGCGGATTTGCAGCTGTGGTAAACTTAGTGAATTACGTTTTGACTACATTGAGAGGATAGCCTATGAAAGATGAATTGGTTCTTAAAAACAAATTGAAAGTCGCAAGAGCTGAAAGAAGCTTATCGCAAAGTGATTTGGCTGACTTAATCGGTGTTTCCCGCCAGACAATCAGTTCGATTGAAACAGGGCTGTTTAACCCCAGCGCAAAATTAGCTCTAATCCTCTGTTTAGCTCTGGATAAAAAGTTTGAAGAATTATTCTATTTTGACTAATGGCATAAGCGATAGCCGGCTTACAGGCTAAAACGTGCCGTAGCATGATAGTGATTATATTATACGAGAAGGAGATGAAGTGTTGAAAAGGATATTTAAGTCATTTACTTTTTGGTTTATTGTAATAAGTTTATTCGGAATAATATTACATCAAATAGGTCAAGACTCAAAAAGTATCGCGTTAATAGGATTTAATCCTATTTTAAAAACGCTGTCTTACAGTGATGCTGCAAGGGAATTTATGAATTCAGGTTTTGCTGTAAAATGCGAAACCATTGCGGGAGAAATATCGATTTATTGGTATATCGGTTCTGTCATAACAATGGCGTCTTATGGATTTATTTTAGATTTAATAAAATGTTTTGTAGTAAAAATAAATAAACGCAGACGGGGATCTTACAGGAAGAACCGTGATTTTTCTTAGCATTATAACAAGAATCTGTGTTATAATACCCTTCAGGAATAACGTGAAGGGAGTGATAAGATGATTCGATTGACAAAGTGGATTTGCAGGGATGCGTTAGTATAATGAAACAAATTAAAGAAGCAAAAGGAGGATATAGTGAAACCAGTATGTATTGGAATGATTGGAAGCGGTTATGCTGCATATTTGCATGGGAATGGTTATGAGAAAGTTTGCGGAGTTCCCATTCGCTTGAAATCCATATGTGATATCGTGGAAAGCAAAGCCAGGGAAGTACAGGCACGTTATGGGTATGAGCAGGCTTGCACAGATTTCGAAGAGTTGCTGGAGGATCCGGAAATTGACGTGATCGATATTGTAACGCCTCCGTTTTTACATGTGGATATAATAAAAAAAGCATTGAAGGCAGGAAAACATGTCATTTGTGAAAAGCCATTGACCGGATATTTTGGCAGGCCGGGAGATGTTGCTCCGATTGGCAAAACCGTTTCTAAGCGTGTTATGTATGATACGGTTATGGAGCAGATGGCTGAACTGAGAGAGGTAATCAATCGATCGGATAAGAAGTTCTTTTATGCAGAAAATTTTGTCTATGCTACTCCGGTACAAAGAGCGGTAGAGATTATTCAGGGCAAGAAGAACAAGATCCTTTTTATGAAAGGAGAAACCAGCTTAAAGGGATCCAGCTCCCCGGTAGCGGGTGAGTGGAACCGTACGGGCGGCGGTACGTTGACGCGATGCGGCACCCATCCTTTGACGGGTATCTTATACCTGAAGAATGTAGAAGCCCAGGCAAGAGGGGAAAAGATTACGATTAAAAGTGTGTTGGCAGATACCGGTGTAGCGACCGCATGTCTCAGTGAACATGAGCATCGGCATATTCAGGCAAGACCAAATGATGTGGAGGATTTTGGAAATGTTACCATCACGTTTTCGGATGGAACGAAAGCGGTTGTCATATCAACGGATACGGTATTGGGAGGAACGAAGGATTATATTGAAGTGTATTGCAATGATGCGGTTATGATGTGCAATATTACGCCTTCGGATTTGATGAATACCTACTTGCTGGATGAAGATGGAGTGGAAGATCTTGCGTTATCGGAAATGCTTCCTTCTAAACTGGGATGGAATAAAGCGGCTGTGTCAAGCGAAATGATCCGGGGGTATATGGGAGAGCTGCAGGATTTTATGGAGGCAGTGGTTTATGACCGGGAGCCCATTTCAGGATTCGAGCTGGCATGTCAAAATCAACAAGTGTTATATGCGGCATATTTATCGTCGGAGGAAGGGCGCAGGATCGATTTTTAGGCGTTTACCACACCCGGCCTCTGAATAAAGCCGGAACGGTTTGTTAATTAAAAACTACCGTTCCGGCCTTTTTTATACGAATAATTCCAAACCTCCCACCGTCGGCACTGCCATCAGGGAGTAATTAGTATGATAGATCACGAACCCGGGTTTTCCGCCGGCGGGCTTCTTAATCTGCTTCCGCTGGAGGTAATCCACCTCTACTTTGGCAGCATTTCTGGCGGCAGAATAGTAGGCGGCCAGCTGTCCGGCTTCTTCGTATACCCGGTCAGGCAGTTCTTTTCCTTCTGCTTTTACAACCACATGGGAGCCGGGAACGCCTTTTGCGTGGAACCACCAGTCGTTCCCGGTGGCAAGGCCGAAGGTAAGGTCTTCGTTCTGAAAATTGTTTTTTCCGACATAGATATGGAAGCCGTCAGAGGAGCGGTAATGGAAGGGTTTGCTGGTGATTTTAGCCCGTTTTCCGGCATCGCCTCCGTGCTTCTTACTATAGCCGGAGTCCTGCAGCTCCCGTTTGATTTCCACAAGATCCTCCTCCAGCAGGGCAATGTCCAGGGAAGTGCTGATGGACTCCAGATGGTCAATTTCGGATTTCGTCTCTTCGAGCAGATCAAACAGCGCTTCGTAAGTACGTTTTAATTTATTATATCGTTCAAAATACTTCCGGGCATTTTCCTGGGGCGTAAGTTCCGGGTCCAGGGGAATGGAAATTTTCTTGTTATCATCGTAATAATTCTCTGCTGTCAGAACCTTGTCCCCTTCCTGCACGTCATATCCATAGGCCTGGATCAACTCTCCATATACCCGGTATTTATCGCGCTTCTCCGTATCCTTTTGCTGTTTGAGCTGCAGTTCATATTTCTTCCGGTTCCGGTCCAGGGCGGTCTGGACGATCCGGCGCAGTTCGGCGGATTTTTGGCGGATGCGGGTAATGGTGTTCTTTTGTGCATAATAGGACTCCAGTACTTCGCTGATGGAAGAGAAGAAATGAGTCTCCATTTCTTCGTACATGTGCAGCGGCACGGCAGAGAAGTCCACCGGCTCACTATTCCGGTAGACAATACAGGGAGAAAAGTTCCCGGATTTTACATCTTCCATTAGGTAAGAAAAGGTCTTATGCAAATGAAGGATCGAATGCTCCTCCAGGGCCTGCATCGGCTGATCGGAATCCAGGCCGGCCCGGGAACAGATTTCCTCGGCGATCAGAGGGCTGATACCGGTCAGTCCCATATAGAGGGCCTTGCCGATTGGCAGGGGCTGGGTGCAGATTTTGGTACAGAAGGCCTCCTCTGTAACCGTAAGAGGGGACAGCTTCTGTGAGGTCTCCGGAATAAAATACATCCGTCCCGGCAGCACCTCACGGAGGGAGCTGACCTGGGAGGAGACATGTTTAATGCTGTCCAGGATCCGCATATCGCTGTCGGTAAAGATAATATTGCTGTGTTTGCCCATCAGTTCTACGATCAGATATTTGCGGCAAAGGTCGCCCATTTCATCCAGATGTTCAATCTCTATGTTCAGAATCCGCTCCAGACCCGGCTGTGTGACGGAGAGAATCCGCCCGTTTCCGATATGTTTGCGCAGCAGCATACAGAATCCGGGCGCTGTCATTGGATTCACTTTATTTTGCTCTGTAAAATAGATCAGCGGCAGACTGGCACCGGCTGAAATCAAAAGCTTCCATTGACTGCCGGGAGCTTTGATGGTCAGCATCAGTTCATCCTTCTCAGGCTGTGCAATTTTTGTAATCCGGCCGCCTTCCAGCCGCTCTTTCATTTCTGCTGCCATATTTGCCATTACAATTCCGTCTAAGGCCATAACTTTCACTCTCTTCCTGAGTTCCCGAAGGGGGAACTGCTAAAACATTCTTCTGTGGAATGTTGACTTGCATACAATAATGAATTATAATTTACTATGTATGTGAAGTCAAGGATTCTTCATAGGAACGGAAAGGAACCGTAAATACGATGGTAAAGAGTATGACCGGCTTCGGGAGAGCAGAGATCTCCAATGAGAAGCAGAAGATGTTAGTGGAGATGAAAGCAGTCAATCACCGTTACCTGGATATCAATATTAAGCTCCCCAAGAAGCTGAATCTCTTTGAGTCTCGAATCCGCACCATGGTGAAACAATTTGCAGAGCGTGGAAAGGTCGACCTTTTTATTATCTGTGAGGATTATACGGATGAGCAGTTCTGTCTGCGGTATAACCGGCATCTGGCAGGTGAGTATATGGAGTATTTCCAGCAGATGAGCCAGGAATTTGGAATAGAGAATAATATCAAGGTTTCGGATTTGGCCCGTTTTCCGGAGGTGTTCTCGATGGAGCGGGCCCAGGAAGATGAGGAGTCTCTGTGGAATTTGCTGGAGGAGGCGGTGAAGACCTCCGGTGTCGGCTTTGTAGAACAGAGAAGGGCAGAAGGTGCCCAGCTGAAGAAGGATCTCTTGCAGAAGCTTACCGGAATGGAAGAAGGGGTATCCTATATAGAGGAACATTCTCCGGAGGTCATTCAGCAATACTGTGATAAGCTTGAGGCAAAAGTACGGGAGCTTATGGAATCGAATACACTGGATGAGGCCCGCATCATGACAGAGGTCACGATTTTTGCCGATAAGACCTGTGTGGATGAAGAGACGGTCCGGCTCAGAAGCCATATTCGCGGCATGCGGGACGCTCTGCAGCAGGAGAATGGGGAGAGTGTTGGAAGAAAGCTGGACTTTATTGCCCAGGAGATGAACCGGGAGGCCAATACCATCCTGTCCAAGTGCAGTAACATGGACGTGTCTTCTGTGGCAATTCAGCTGAAGACCGAAATTGAAAAGATACGGGAGCAGGTACAGAATATTGAGTAAGTTGATTAATATCGGATACGGAAATGTAATGAATGTAGATAAAATCGTATCAGTGGTCAATCCGGATTCGGCACCGATTAAGCGCCTGGTGCAGGCAGCAAAGGATGCAGGAACCGCTGTGGACGCAACCCAGGGGCGGAAGACCAAAGGAGTAATCATTACGGACAGTGCTGTAATTGTCCTGTCGGCACTGCTGCCTGAGACAATTGCAAGCCGTTGTGAGGGGAAGGAAAAATGAAGAAGAAGGGTTTGCTGGTCATTATTTCCGGTTTTTCTGGTGTAGGTAAGGGCACCGTTATCAATTCCTTACTGAATTGTTACGCAGATCTGTATTCCTTTTCGGTCTCTGCGACCACGAGAGCGCCGCGGGAGGGGGAGACCCATGGTAAGGAATATTTCTTTTTAACAAGAGAAGAATTTGAGCAGTTGATTCAGGAGAAGAAGCTGATTGAATATGCCCGCTACGTGGAGAATTACTACGGGACCCCAGAGGAATATGTCTTTCAGAAGCTGGAACAAGGTCAAAATGTGATTCTGGATATCGAATACCAGGGCGCTTTGCAGGTGAAGAAGAAATACCCGGAAGCACTGCTGATTTTCCTGATTCCACCGGACATCGCCACCTTACGGAGCCGGTTGTCTGCCAGGGGAACTGAGACCGGTGAGCAGATTCAGGATCGGATGAAGCGGGCCCTGGAAGAAGTTGAGGTGGTGGATCAATATGAATGCATCCTTGTGAATCGTGACTTGGATGCCTGTGTGCAGGATATGCACAGGGTAATTAATAATCCGTCACTTGCAGAAGAATACCGTTCCTCGAATCTGGCATTAGCCGGACACTTGAAGGATGATATAGAAAGAATGATAAAAGGAGAATAAATTATGTTACATCCGTCTTATTCAGAGTTAATGGAAGCCGTAAACAAAGATGTGAAAAAGGGAGATGCTCCCATTGTACAGAGCCGCTATTCGATCGTGTTGGGAACGGCTAAGCGCGCCAGACAGCTGGTAGCTGCCAGCCACACGATGCAGGATGGCGAGCAGAAGAAAGCGCTTTCCATCGCAATTGAGGAGCTTCGTATAGGAGACATTAAGATTCTTAGTGAGGAAAGTGAAAATTACGAAGAGTACGAAGATATTAAACTATGAAAATCTTATTTATTTCTCTGGGCTGTGACAAGAATCTGGTGGATTCCGAGGTTATGCTGGGTCTTCTGCGGTCAGAGGGCTTTCAGCTGACCGGCGAAGAGGCGGAAGCGGACGTAATTGTCGTGAATTCCTGCTGCTTTATAGGGGATGCCAAGGAAGAAAGCATTAATACAATTCTGGAAATGGCAGCCTGGAAGGAAGAAGGCGTCTGTAGGGCGCTGATTGTAACCGGATGTCTGGCTGAGCGTTATAAGGAAGAAGTCTTAGCCGAGATGCCGGAAGTAGATGCCGTGGTGGGAACGGCCTCCTATGATAAGATTGTGGAGGTCGTTAAGGATGTTCTTCATCTAAAGAGCGGATGTCAGGTGTTTCAGAACATTGATCAGACGCCGGAGGTCCAGGTGAAGCGTGTGGTGACCACCGGAGGCCATTATGCATTTCTGAAGATTGCCGAAGGCTGTGACAAGCACTGTACCTACTGTATTATCCCAAAGGTGCGGGGGAAATACCGGAGTGTTCCGATGGAACGCCTTGTCCGAGAGACAGAAGAGCTGGCAGCCGGGGGCGTTCGGGAATTGATCCTGGTGGCCCAGGAGACGACCTTGTACGGCTGTGATCGCTATGGTCATAAAGCTCTTCCGGAGCTGCTGCGGAAGCTGGCAGCGATTCCGGGGATTGTCTGGATCCGCATCCAATACTGCTACCCGGAAGAGATTACCGATGAGTTGATCCAGGTAATCCGGGAAGAGAAGAAAATCTGCCGCTATCTGGATATTCCGGTACAGCATGCCAGTGATTCCGTATTAAAGCGGATGGGCAGACGGACAAATGGCGTACAGCTAAGGGAAATGATCCGTAGGCTGCGGGCAGAGATTCCAGAGCTGGCGCTCCGTACCACCCTGATTAGCGGATTCCCCGGAGAAACAAAAGAGGATCATGAGATCCTTATGGATTTCGTGGAAGAGATGGAATTTGACCGTTTAGGGGTATTTGCTTATTCTCAGGAAGAGGATACGCCGGCGGCAGTCATGGAAACGCAGGTGCCGGAAGATGTGAAAGAAGAACGCCGGAGCGAAGTAATGGAGCTTCAGCAGGAAATCTCCCTGGAGAAGTCCCGGGAAATGATTGGAAGAACCCTTCTCGTAATGATTGAAGGTAAAGTGGCGGATGAAAATGCCTACGTGGGGCGCACCTACCGGGACGCTCCGAATGTAGACGGTTATATTTTTATAAATACGGATCAGGAAATGATGACCGGCGATTTCGCCAGAGTACAGGTGACTGGCGCATTGGAATATGATCTGATTGGGGAGATATGCGATGAATTTACCGAATAAACTAACCACACTCCGTGTGCTGATGATTCCCTTTTTTGTATTTTTTATGTTAGCAGATTTTGGGAGGACCGGCGATTATATTGCGCTGTTTCTGTTCTGCTTCGCCAGTTTTACGGATTTTCTAGATGGGTATATAGCCAGAAAGAATCATCTCGTTACGAATTTCGGTAAGTTTATGGATCCGCTGGCGGACAAACTGCTGGTGGGTTCTGCAGCCATCTGCCTGATTGAAATGGGGCGGCTGGAAGCCTGGATCGTAGTAATTTTTATCAGCAGAGAGTTTGTAATCAGCGGATTTCGTCTGATTGCTTCCGATAATGGAGTCGTCATTGCCGCCAATATCTGGGGGAAATTTAAAACGGTCTGTCAGATGTTTATGACCATCGCATTGATTCTGCATCTGGATCACCCGGTCTGGACCGTGGCGGAGCAGATTCTCGTATGGGGATCCCTGATTTTGACGATACTTTCCTTGGTAGATTATGTTTATAAGAACCGACATATATTAAAGGATGGAAATTATGGAGAGGTATGAAGAACTTGTCCGCCTGTTAAAAGACAGGGGTTACACCATTACTACGGCGGAATCCTGTACAGGCGGTCTGATAGGGGCCGCGATTGTGGAAGTACCCGGAGCGTCCGAGGTGTATAATCAGGGGCTGATTACCTATTCGAATGAAGCGAAGGAACGCCTCTTGGGTGTGAACCATACGACACTGAAAGCACATGGCGCTGTCAGTGAAGAGACGGCCAGGGAGATGGTGCTGGGGGCAGCCCGCTCCGCCGGTGCGGAGGTCGCATTGGCTTCGACCGGGATTGCGGGACCGGACGGAGGTTCACCGGAGAAGCCGGTGGGACTGGTGTATCTGGGCTGCTATGTCCGCGGTTATGTTACCGTACTGGAGTGCCGCTTTAGCGGCAGCCGCGAAGCCATTCGGCATGCATCTGTGGAGAGGGCAATCGAAATGGCTTTGGAGTGTATGAAGAAAGAGTGATCGATATATGAAATGGTTTGACCGGCTGTATGTGGGAGATGGAGCAGAAAAGAAACAGGACAGAATTGTACGTGGTATCCGTGTGGGTAAAGTACAGTGGAATGTTTATGTGCTGACGCTGCCTTCGAACCCTGCTAATCAGTTGGACATCCTCTCTTCCAATTATCTGCTTCAGTCCTATTACAGGAGGCAAGAGGACCTGACGGTAGTCGGTATTGCCAAAGGCCGGGAGGAAGCTTTTTTCGTTTTGCAGCAGATGGTAGAGGATGCCATGAAGGAGTACGGAACCCCGGATCTCCGCCGGCTGTTCTCTTTAGACAAGTACACACAGGAGGAGGCAGATGCTTAGCGTCTTAGGGACTATATTAAAAATCATCGGTATTCTCCTTCTGGCGATTCTGGGGATGCTGCTTTCATTGGTTGTGCTGGTGCTGCTGGTACCGGTGCGCTACCGGGCAGAGGCAGAATACTTTGACCAGAATTTGAAGGCAGATGTGAAAATTACCTGGCTGCTGCATTTGATCAGTGCACGGGGCGGGTATCGGGATGGCAAACTGGTCTACCGGATCCGGATTCTGGGATATCCGTTCTTTCGGTCCGATAAAGAGAAGCCCCCCCGTAAAAAGTGCCGGAGAAAATCCGGGAGAAGCGAGGAAGAAGCGGACTTACCGGTACTTTCAGAGGAAGCAGCGATTCCACCTGAGACAGAAGATACCGCTTCCTGGGAGGTGACACCCACAGGAGAAGTACCTTCCGATGCAGGGGAGGAGCCGCAGAAGCAGACGCATCCCCATAGGAAGCGGCCCGGCAGAGAGAAGAAAGAAAAGAAAGTGAAGAGGGAAGAGGGGCGGTTTGCCTCGATCCGGGAGAAGCTGGAGGACGGGCTGGATTTTATTCAGGATCCGGAGAACCAGGAAACGTTTAAGTTTTTAAAAGACAACCTGTTACGGCTCTTGCGGCATGTATTGCCTTCTGTTTTTCGGATAAAGGCCAGAATCGGGATGGAGGATCCTGCCCTGACAGGAAAGATCCTGGGAGCATTTTATATGTTTTATCCCCTGTATGAGGATCATATTCGGGTGGTCGGTGAGTTTGAAGAAGAGGTATTGGAAGGCGAGCTATATCTGCGGGGCAGAATAAGAATGCTCTCCCTGCTTATAATAGGATGGAGATTATACTCCAATAAAATGCTGCGTAAATGGATAAAGCGATAGGAGGAAAGTGATATGGCAGACAATAATTTTAGTTCAGTAGTAGAGGCCTTGTTAAAAGGTTTGGACGGATTTACAAGCGCAAAGACAGTGGTAGGAGATGCAATTCATGTGGGAGATACCATTATCCTGCCGCTGGTAGACGTAAGCTTTGCTGTAGGTGCCGGAGCGGGATTAAACGAAGAGAAGCGGAAGAACCTCGGTGGCGGCGGAATGGGAGCGAAGATGTCTCCCAGCGCGGTACTGGTTATTCAGAATGGAAGCACCCGTCTGGTAAATGTTAAGAATCAGGATATGGCGACGAAGATTCTGGATATGGTTCCGGATGTGATCAATAAATTCACTAATAAGAAAGAAGAAAAGCCGCTGGATCCGGAAGTAAAGGCAGCGGTAGATGCTATCCTGGAGGATTAAGAAGCAGCAGGCAGTCATAGAAGCAGTTCCTCCTTCATAGGGTATACTAGTGTACTAGCTGGTACACGAGTGCTTAATGGAGGGACTGGTATGAGGCGGCTGGTTGGTTTGGTGATGTTTAGCGTGGGATTTGGAATGGCATTAATGATGTTTCTGCCAATCCGTATATCGGTCCTGATTATAATCGCGGTGTTGATTATTGTGGGCTATAATTTGTTTGCTTGTTAATAGAGTAAAGCAGATTCAGCAAAAAAAGACGAATCCGGTTTGGACTCGTCTCTTTTTAGTCGTTATAAGCACTATGCTCTTTCTACTTTACCAGATCTTAAACAAGAAGTGCAAACGTACATTTTCTTGCTTGCGGCACCAACTTTTACCTTAACGGACTTGATGTTTGCCTTCCACATTTTATTCGATCTTCTATGAGAGTGGCTCACTGCATTCCCGAAATGAGCGCCTTTTCCACATACTGCACACTTTGCCATACCAATCGCACCTCCTCACGGCTTATTATAGGTCCTGCCGGTCTGCAAGACCCAGAACAATAGTATGATAACAGAATCTTGTAGGGAATGCAAGCAGAATTTAAAAAAATTGTATTTGCATTTTATAAGAAAACGGGTATAATGGACATGTGATTGCTGCAGGAATCCTATTTTGGTAATATATTGCACGGAACCATGTAAAATTAGGGTGATTGAATTGCTTTTTAAATAGAGTATACAAGGAGGAAATGAATATGAAATGTCGAATCAGCAGCCGGCTGGGCGAGGTTCTCATTGATACCGATGTTATTGCCAAGTTCGCAGGTACTATTGCGGTAGAGTGTATTGGGATTGTTGGCATGGCTTCCACGAATATGAAAGATGGATTGGTAAAGCTTCTGCTTAAAGAGAGCCTGACTAATGGAATTAGTGTCACCGTGGAAGAGAATAAGATATCCATTGATTTTCATGTGATTGTTTCCTATGGCGTCAGCATCTCCGCCGTTTCCGATAATTTGATTGAGACGGTGAAGTATAAGGTGGAGGAATTCACCGGCGTACCTGTGGAACATATAAATATTTATGTGGAAGGGGTACGAGTGATCGATTAACTCGAGGAGGAAGCTGACTGTGTCGATGAATACGATTGATGCTAAGACATTCCGTAATATGTTCTTGGCAGGTGCGAAAAATCTTGAAATTAATAAAGAATGGATTAATGATCTAAATGTTTTTCCTGTGCCGGATGGGGACACGGGGACGAATATGACGCTGACGATCCTGTCTGCGGTAAAGGAAGTCCAGAACTTGTCTGAGGTGAATATGGAGACGCTGGCCAAGGCCATTTCTTCCGGATCGCTGCGGGGAGCCAGAGGTAATTCCGGCGTGATTTTGTCACAGCTGTTCCGCGGATTTACCAAGGAGCTGAAGACGGTGGAAGTGCTGGATCCCATCACGGCTGCCAATGCCATGCAGAGGGCGACTGAGACCGCTTATAAAGCCGTGATGAAACCTAAGGAAGGCACGATCCTGACCGTTGCCAGGGGAATGGCAGAGAAGGCGGGAGAGCTGGCAGCCCGAATGGATGATATGGAAGAATTCCTGCGGGAAATTATCGCCCATGGAGACGCAGTGCTGGCACAGACTCCGGAACTTCTGCCGGTACTCAAGCAAGCGGGAGTGATCGATTCCGGGGGACAGGGACTTATGCAGGTTATGAAGGGGGCATTGGATGGCCTCCTGGGTAAAGAAATTGAAATGCCGGAGGTACAGCCGACAGAGAAAACAGAGGTTAATATCATTGCGGACTCCGGTGAACTGGGCGAGATTACCTTCGGCTACTGCACCGAGTTCATTATTAATGTTGAGAAGAAATACGCGGATCAAGACGAGTATCAGTTTAAAGCGTATCTTGAGTCAATTGGTGATTCTTTAGTGGTTGTATCCGATGAGGATGTGGTAAAGGTACATGTACACACGAACGACCCGGGTCTGGCGATCCAGAGGGCATTGAATTTTGGAAGCCTTTCGCGTATTAAGATTGACAATATGCGGGAAGAGCATGAGGAGAAGCTGATTCGCGAAGCTGCCCGGCTGGCACAGGGGCAGAAGCAGGCAGAAACGCAGTCTGAGCTGCCTGCTAAGGAGGAACCAAGGAAAGAGGTTGGATTTATCGCAGTCTCTGTCGGAGAGGGCCTTCATGAAATCTTCCGGGGACTGAATGTGGATTATATTATTAAAGGCGGTCAGACCATGAACCCCAGCACGGAGGATATGCTGACAGCCATTGGACAGGTAAATGCGGATATTGTATATATCTTGCCGAATAACAAGAATATCATCCTGGCAGCCGAGCAGGCCGTGCATTTAGTGAAAGATAAAAAGGTAATTGTGATTCCATCTAAGACAATTCCCCAAGGAATTACCGCGATTATTAATTATGCTCCCTCCCGCAGTGCGGAGGAGAATGCGGTAATGATGACAGACGAGATGGAACGGGTAAAGACCGGTCAGATTACTTATGCTGTCCGGAACACCACCATTGACCAGCGGGAGATCCGTGAAGGAGATATTATGGGAATTGGAGATCATTCCGCATTACTGGCAGTGGGGAACGATGCGGAGATTGTAACCAAGGCTACCCTGGAATCCATGGTGGATGAAGAAGCGGAATTGATTAGTATTTATTATGGTTCGGATGTGTCCGAGACAGATGCGGAGAACATGCGGACCGCAGCAGAAGAGCTGTATCCCACCTGTGATGTGGAGGTGCATTACGGAGGACAGCCAATCTACTATTATATTGTATCAGTAGAATAAGTCAGGCTTGTCCCCCCGTGTACTCTCACTATACCGGTACACGGGGGCGGCAGAACTGGCTTTTTACATTTTTTAGGAAGTGAACTCATGCAGGAAACAGATTTAATACAGGCGTGTAAAGGAATCGGAGAAAAGACGGCGCAGGACTTTTCCCGCTTAGGGATTCATACTGTGGGAGATTTGCTGCGTCATTACCCGAGCCGTTATGATTCCTATGGAACAGTAATCCCGATTGAAGCGGCGGAATCCGGGAAAATAGCGGCTATAAAGGTGACCCTTACCTCCTCGCCGCAAATGAAGCGGGCAGGACGGCTGTCCATTCTCACGGTAACCGGCTCGGATGGGGCCGGCCGGGTGCAGCTGACCTGGTTTCATATGCCCTATCTTCGGAATACGTTCCGCAAAGGGGATTGTAAGGTGTTTCGGGGACGGTTAATGCGGGGGCGTTTTGGCATTACCATGGAGCAGCCGCAGTTCTTCACACCGGAGGTCTATGAGCAGATGGGAGAATCCCTGCAGCCGGTCTATACGACTACCGGGGGCGTGACGGGTAAGCTGATCGCCAGGGCAGTCGCACAGGCTTTAGATGAAGTGGATTTACATAAGGAGTACTTACCGCCCAAATTGCGTGAACAGCAGGGCCTGGCGGAATGGAATTACGCAATCCGTACGATACACTTTCCTAAAAATGATGAGGAGCTTTTATTTGCCAGAAAACGTCTGGTTTTTGATGAGTTTCTCTTGTTTATTTTGGCCATACGCCGTCTGAAGGAGCGAAAAGAAGAGAAGCCTAATCTTTTTCCAATTGGAGAGGGTCGGTGGGCGGATCGGCTGCTGGAAACGCTTCCCTATCGTTTGACCGGTGCCCAACAGCGGGTGCTGGCGGAGATCCGAAAGGATCTGAGAGGTCCGCGGCTGATGAACCGGCTGGTTCAGGGCGATGTGGGTTCCGGTAAAACCATATTGGCGCTGCTGGCGCTGCTGGACGTAGTAGAAAGCGGTTATCAAGGTGCGCTGATGGCACCTACGGAAGTGCTGGCTCGTCAGCATTATGACTCCATAATGGAATTGTTTAGCACCTATGGGATAAGCTGTCGGACGGCACTGCTGACCGGATCTCATACGGCCGCAGAGAAACGAAAAATTTATGAACAAATGGCTGCACATGAGGTGGATCTGATCATTGGCACCCATGCACTGATTCAGGATAAGGTGGTCTATGACAAGCTGGCACTGGTAATTACGGACGAACAGCACCGGTTCGGTGTCCGGCAGCGGGAGACCTTCACAAAAAAAGGGGAGGAACCACACATTCTGGTAATGAGTGCGACGCCGATTCCAAGAACTCTGGCCATTATTCTATATGGAGATCTGGACATTTCCGTAGTAGATGAATTACCCTCTAACCGGCTGACCATTCGAAATTGTGTGGTAGATACCTCCTTCCGGCCAAAAGCCTATGAATTTATCCGTAAGGAAATTCAGGCAGGACGTCAGGCCTATGTGATTTGTCCGATGGTGGAAGAGAGTGAGGGAATCGACGCGGAAAACGTCGTGGACTATACGGAGAAGCTGCGGGAGGTGCTACCGCCTGCCATCCGCATTGAATATCTCCATGGCAAAATGAGACCGGCAGAGAAAAACAGCCGGATGGAGCAGTTTCTGGCAGGCGGCATCCAGGTGCTGGTGTCCACCACGGTGGTAGAGGTGGGGGTCAATGTGCCCAATGCCACGGTAATGATGATTGAAAATGCAGAGCGTTTTGGCCTGGCCCAGCTTCACCAGCTTAGAGGCCGGGTAGGAAGAGGCAAATACCAGTCTTATTGTATCTTTGTCGATGGATCTGGTGACAGTACGAAAAATAAACGGCTGGATATTTTGAATCATTCCAACGATGGATTTAAAATTGCTTCCGAAGACCTGAGGCTGCGCGGCCCCGGTGACGTATTCGGAATCCGCCAGAGCGGTAATCTGGAATTTTCCATTGGTGACGTATTTACGGACAGCCGTATCCTGCAGGACGCTGCGGAAGCGGCCGATGCGATTCTATCCCGGGATCCGGAGCTTATGCAGCCGGAGAACCGTCTTTTAGGAGAGCAGCTGTCCCGGTATCAAAAGGAGAGCTTTGAACGTCTTTATTTATAAGAAAAAGGAGACCTGGAGAAATGGAAAATTCACACCGTTTTTTTTCAAACCATGCCTGTAAGTATTATCCCTGTCATGAAGGAGTGGAAGAATTAAACTGTCTGTTTTGTTTCTGCCCCTTTTATCTGCGGGAGGACTGCCCTGGGACTCCGGAAGTGATTGTGAAGGGGAATAATCGAATTAAGGACTGTTCGGCATGCACATTTCCTCACCGGCCGGAGAACTATGATGTGGTAATTGAGTGGCTTAGCGAGCGTAAGCGGTAAAAAAGGAGGACACTATGGACAAATTTCGAAACATGCGGAATGACCTGTTAGGAGAAAAGATCGTCAAGGCTTTGGAAGCACGGAATATGGAGGCCTATTATGTAGCCACCGCGGCGGAGGCCGTGCAGAGGGCGCTGGAATTAATGCCGGAAGGCAGTCAGGTGGGCTGGGGCGGCTCGATGAGTATTATTGAATGTGGTCTGAAGGATGCCGTCTATGCGGGGAATTATGATATCCTGGACCGGGATATCACCACAGATCCGGCAGAACGTACGGCGATTTCCCGTAAAATCTTTAACAGCGATATCTTTTTAACCAGCTGCAATGCCATCAGTGAAGACGGAATAATGGTCAACATTGACGGGATGTCGAACCGGATATCCGCGATTGCTTTTGGGCCGGCGATGGTAATCATGATTGTGGGCATGAATAAGGCAGTAAAGAGTGAGAAAGACGCTATTTCCCGGGCCAGGAACGAAGCAGCGCCCATTAATGCCCAGCGCTTCGGCCTGGATACACCTTGTGCCAAAACCGGTGCATGTTATGATTGTAAGACGCCGGGGAACATTTGCTGTCAGATGCTGATTACCCGGTACAGTATGGCTCCGCGCCGGATTAAAGTGATCCTGGTCAATGAGGATCTGGGATTCTAAAATCAAGAAAATCTCTTTACTTTAGCAAGCTGCTATGGTAGAATTCTAGTGTGCTGTCTGGCTGATCCCTTAGCCAGACAGCGCACTAATGTATTTATAGGGAATTTTTATTAATGGAGGAAAAGTTATGAAGAAAAAATGGTTAGCACTGGGGTTGTCCGTATTAGTGGCAGCTTCCATGACTGCCTGCGGCAGCAGTAAAGAGGAGCCCACCACGGCGGCTTCCACTGAGGCAAAGACAACTACCACAGAGGCGGAGTCATCCGCTGATTCTGCGACGACAGCAGCGACCTCGGAAGCCGCAGACGACAGAACCACTTTAATTGTGGGATTTGATGCGGAATATCCCCCCTATGGTTATATGGATGATAACGGTGACTATACCGGATTTGATTTGGAACTGGCAGAAGCCGTATGTGAACTTCGTGGCTGGGAGCTGGTGAAGACACCCATTGACTGGACTGCTAAGGATATGGAGCTGAATAGCGGTGCAATTGATTGCATCTGGAATGGATTTACCATGAATGGAAATAACCGTGAAACCATGTATACATGGTCGGTTCCTTATGTGGACAATAGTCAGGTGATTGTAGCAGGTAAGGATTCCGGCATTACGAAGCTGGAGGATCTGGCCGGTAAAACAGTAGGCGTACAGGCTGCTTCTGCAGCATTGGAATTGCTGGAAGACGCAGAGAAAGGCCGGAAGGAATTGGCAGATACCTTCGCAGGCCTGCAGCAGTATCCGGATTATAATTCGGCCTTTATGGATCTGGAAGCCGGTGCAATTGATGCAATCGCAATGGATATCGGTGTTGCAAAGTATCAGATTGAGAACCGTACGGCAGGCGATTTTGTACAGTTAGAAGAAGTGCTGGCAACGGAGCAGTACGGAGTTGGCTTTAAGCTGGGGAATGAGACCTTGCGGGACCAGGTGAATGAGTCTCTGATGGAACTGGTAGAGAATGGGACCTTTACGACGCTGGCAGAAAAATACGGATTAACAGATTTTGTAATATATAAGTAATGATAAAGGAGCCGGATTCTATGCGGTTTTGGAGGAACATATGGATTTTTCTCTGATTTTATCACAACTTGGAGATGGGTTTATCAGGAGTGTAGGGATTTTCTTCTGGACCCTGCTGCTTTCCCTTCCCCTTGGACTGTTGATTTCCTTCGGGCGCATGTCACGCAATCGGGTCCTGCGGATGATTTCATCCTTTTACATATCGGTGATGCGGGGAACGCCTCTGATGCTGCAGCTGCTCTGCGTTTATAACCTGCCCTGGATTGTGTTTGGGATACAGTTGAGCAGCGAATGGCGTTTTTATGCGGTGATTATTGGATTTACCATTAATTACGCCGCGTATTTCGCAGAGATTTACCGCTCCGGGATTCAATCTATGCCGGTAGGACAATACGAAGCAGCCAAGGTATTGGGCTACAGTAAACAGCAGACCTTTATCAAGATCATTCTGCCGCAGGTGTTAAAGAGAATTCTTCCGTCGGTGACCAACGAGGTAATTACACTGGTTAAGGATACGTCTCTGGCCTTTGCCATTGCCTATGGCGAAATGTTCTCGGCAGCAAAGCAGCTGGTGGCGAAATACAGCAGTATCACGGCGCTGCTGGTGGCGGGACTGTTCTATTATCTGTTTAACCTGCTGGTGGCACTTCTTATGAATGCACTTGAGAAGCGTATGAATTACTACCGATAGGAGACACTATGAAGATCGTAGAAATCAATCACTGCCGCAAACAATTTGACCAGTTAGAGGTTCTGAAGGATATTTCTCTGTCCGTGGAGCAGGGACAGGTGGTCTCAATCATCGGACCTTCCGGCTCTGGTAAATCCACGCTGCTTCGCTGTGCTACTATGCTGGAGACAATGGATGGCGGAGACCTGATCTATATGGGAGAGTATGCGGCGAGAGAGAATGCCGGCGGCAAGTCGGTCTATGCGGCCTCGAAGGAATTGAAGAAAATCAGCCAGTACTTCGGCCTGGTATTTCAGAATTTTAATCTGTTTCCTCACTATTCGGTGTTAAAGAACATTATGGATGCACCGGTTCATGTACAAAAGCGGGATAAGAATGAGGTCTATAAGGAGGCACTGGAACTGCTGAAGAAGATGGGGCTTGCCGATAAAGCCGATGCATATCCCTTTCAGCTGTCCGGCGGTCAGCAGCAACGGGTATCCATTGCAAGAGCTTTGGCCATGAAGCCGCATATGCTGTTTTTTGACGAACCGACATCGGCGTTGGACCCTGAGTTGACGGGGGAGATCCTAAGGGTTATTAAAGACCTGGCGGCAGAACGGATGACGATGATGATTGTGACCCATGAAATGGCCTTTGCCAGAGATGTATCCGATTGGGTAGTCTTTATGGACGGCGGTGTAATTGTTGAACAAGGCAAACCGGAAGATGTCATTGCAAATCCGAGGAGTGAACGTACGCAAATATTTTTGCGGCGCTTTCAAGCATAACATGATACCGAGACGCAAAAGGAGCCATATGGCTCCTTTTGCGTCTCGGCTCTATAGCAGCTTTGTGGTCCAGGATTCGCAATTCCAGACATCCGATACCACCTCTTCATAGAATTCCGGTTCATGGCATATTAAGAGGATGCTGCCTTTATAAGTAATCAGCGCCCGCTTCAGTTCTTCTTTTGCATCTGCATCCAGATGATTGGTGGGCTCGTCCAGAAGCAGCAGATTGGTTTCCCGGTTAATCAGCTTGCAGAGGCGGACCTTGGCCTGCTCACCGCCGCTTAATACCCGTACCAGGCTCTCGATATGCTTGGTCATCAGGCCACATTTGGCCAGGGCAGAACGAACCTCATACTGGGTCATTCCAGGGAATTCCTTCCAGATTTCCTGGATACAGGTGGTATTGTCATCGTAGCTGACCTCCTGCTCGAAATAGCCAGGTATTTGATAGTCTCCCTGGTTCACCGTTCCGGACAGCGGCGGAATCTGGCCAATCAGGCTTCTAAGCAAAGTGGTCTTACCGATTCCGTTAGCACCGGTCAGGACAATTTTCTGTCCGCGCTCCATCGTAAGATCCAGAGGGCGGGAGAGCGGTTCCTCATACCCGATCACCAGTCCATTCGTCTCAAAGATGAAACGGCCGGAGGTACGGCCTTCTTTAAAACGGAATTCCGGCTTCGGCTTCTCCTGGGCCAGTTCAATAACCTCCATTTTATCCAGCTTTTTCTGCCGGGACATAGCCATATTGCGGGTAGCGACCCGCGCTTTGTTTCGCGCTACGAAGTCTTTCAGGTCGTCGATTTCCTGCTGCTGCTTCCGATAGGCAGCCTCCAGCTGGGATTTCTTCATCTCATAGACCTCCAGGAATTTGTCATAATTACCCGGATAGCGGTTGATCTGCTGATTCTCCACGTGATAAATCAGATTAATGACACTGTTTAGAAATGGGATATCGTGTGAGATCAGAATGAAGGCGTTTTCATATTCAATTAGATAGCGCTTCAGCCACTCAATGTGGATTTCATCCAAATAGTTGGTCGGCTCGTCCAGAAGCAGGATGTCCGGCTTCTCCAGCAGCAGCTTACCCAGCAATACTTTTGTCCGCTGGCCGCCGGACAGCTCACTGACATCACGGGCCAGACCAATGTCGGCAAGCCCCAGGGCCCTGCCGACTTCTTCGACCTTCGCGTCGATGATGTAGAAGTCATGGGCAGCCAGCAGATCCTGGATTTCTCCCAGCTCCTCCATCATGCGGTCCATTTCGTCTTCCCCTGCGTCTCCCAGATGTTCACAGATCTGGTTCATTTTTTCCTCCAGGCCGAGGAGAAAGCGGAAAGCAGATTTTAGGACGTCCCGGATGGTCATGCCTTTTTCCAGTACGGTATGCTGGTCCAGATAACCGACCCGTACATTCTTTGCCCATTCTATACGTCCTTCATCCGGCTGCAGAGAGCCGGTTACGATATTCATAAAGGTAGATTTTCCTTCTCCGTTGGCGCCGATGAAGCCTACATGTTCGCCGGCCAGGAGCCGGAAGGAAACATCCTGAAAAATTGCCCGGTCACCAAAGCCGTGGCATAAGCTCTGTACATTCAGAATACTCATGAGATTCCCCTTCTTAGATTGGTGTCAGGGGACATTGCCCCGAGAACCAGTATACATGGAAACCTGAATGCTGTAAAGCAGTTACTTTTTTTAGAGAAAGCATTGATTTCTTATAATGAATTTAGTATAGTTATTAAGAAAAATAGGGTGATTGAAATTCCTTGAAGTAAGGAGACAGGAATGGAAAACGAAAGAATGACGAGAGTGGCCGTAGATGCCATGGGCGGTGACAATGCACCGACAGAATTGGTAAAAGGAGCTGTAGAGGCCATTAATAAAAGCGGGAAGGTAAAAGTCCTTCTGACGGGTCCGGAAGAAGTGCTTCAGAAAGAGCTTTCCCGGTACCGGTACAATTCGGAGCAGTTAGAAATTGTGCCGGCATCCGAAATGATTACCAATGATGAGTCACCGGTGAGTGCAATCCGCAGGAAGAAGGATTCTTCGATTGTGGTAGGGCAGAAGCTGGTACGGGAAGGACAGGCAGACGCTTTTGTCTCGGCAGGCAGTACGGGGGCCGTATTGGTAGGCGGACAGCTGGTAGTCGGGCGGATCAAGGGCGTAGAGCGAACTCCTTTGGCCCCATTGATTCCCACTGCGAATGGGGTATCGCTGCTGATTGACTGCGGTGCCAATGTAGATGCCCGCAGCAGCCACCTGGTGCAATTTGCCAAGATGGGTTCTATTTATATGGAGCACGTCATAGGAATAAGCAAGCCCCGGGTAGGGATTGTTAATGTGGGCGCAGAAGAAGAAAAAGGCAACGCCTTAGTAAAGGAGACGTTTCCCCTGCTAAAAGAATGTGGGGATATAAATTTTACGGGAAGTATTGAGGCCAGGGAGATTCCTTTTGGCGGAGCAGACGTGATTGTCTGTGAGGCTTTTGTGGGAAATGTAATCCTGAAGCTGTATGAAGGAACGGCGGGCGCGCTGGTTGGGCAGATTAAGAAGGGGATGATGAGTAACCTCCGTTCCAAAATCGGTGCCCTTTTAGTGAAGCCGGCATTGAAAGAGACTATTCGGGGGATGGATGCCAGTGAATATGGCGGAGCACCCATGCTGGGACTGAATGGCCTGGTTGTAAAGACCCATGGAAACGCTAAATCGAAGGAAGTCTGTAATTCTATTCTGCAATGCATTACCTTTCATGAGCAAAATGTAATGAAAAAGATTAAAGAAAGCCTGGCAGAGGAGTCCAGGAATGAGAAAAAGGAGGAAGAATAATATGGAGTTCGAAAAAATTCAGGAGATCATTGCCAAGACCATGCAGATGGATCCAGGGCAGATCACAATGGACAAATCCTTTGAGGATGATCTGGGAGCCGATTCGCTGGACCGTGTTGAGATTATTATGCAGTTAGAGGACGCTCTTGGCATTGAAATTCCGGATGAGGTAGCGGAGAGGATTGTGACCGTAGGAGATGCGGTAGAGGAAATTCGGAAAGTTGTGGGATGACAACTGGAAAGCAAGGGCGGGACGGATGTGGTAAAAAGACTGTTAAAAGGGTCTTTTTACCACATCCTGTTTGCCGGTTGTCAGCCTGGCGCAGCGAAGAAATGAGAATGAAGTGTGGAGAGGTGACGGAGTGAAGGTACTAGAAGAACGGGTTGGGTATTCGTTTCGGGATAAGGGGCTGCTGTGGCAGGCTTTGACGCATAGTTCTTATACAAATGAACATCGGCAGGGACGGGAGCTTTGTAATGAGAGACTGGAGTTCTTGGGGGATGCAGTGCTGGAGTTGGCTTGCAGTGAGAGTTTGTTTGTCTGGTATCCGGAGCAGCCGGAGGGAGAACTTACGAAGCTTCGGGCGAGCATTGTGTGTGAACAGACGCTGGCTGGCTGTGCGGAGGAGTTGGAGCTGGGTAAGTATCTGCGCCTTGGAAAGGGCGAGGATTCTACCGGAGGAAGAGGCCGGGCTTCGATTTTGTCGGATGCATTGGAAGCGTTAATTGGGGCGATATACCTGGATGGTGGTTTTACTAATGCAAAAGAGTTTGTTCTGCGGATAATTTTGAATGATATCGAGAACAAGAAGCTCTTTTTCGATAGCAAGACTATCCTGCAGGAGATGGTACAGAGCCGCAGCTTGGGGCGCCTTATTTACGAATTGCTAAAGACAGAGGGACCGGATCATCGGAGAGTTTTTACTTCCCAGGTTCGGATAAATGGACAAGCTTATGGAGAAGGCAAAGGACGGACGAAGAAGCTTGCCGAACAGGATGCCGCTTACCGTGCGATTCTGGAATTGAACGACAGGAGCAGAGAACATGTATCTGAAGAAAATTGAAACACAGGGCTTTAAATCCTTTGCCAATAAAATAGTACTGGAGTTTAACCAGGGGATCATGGGGATTGTAGGCCCTAATGGAAGTGGTAAGAGTAACGTGGCCGATGCGGTCCGGTGGGTATTGGGAGAGCAGAGTGCTAAGCAGCTGCGCGGCTCCAATATGCAGGACGTTATTTTTGCCGGCACGGAGAACCGGAAGCCGCAGGGATATGCCTATGTAGCTCTTACCATTGACAATGCCGATCATCTGCTGCCGATTGATTACGATGAAGTGACGATTTCCAGACGGGTTTACCGGTCTGGTGAAAGTGAATATCTGATCAATGGCAATGTCTGCCGATTGAAGGACGTATATGAACTGTTTTATGATACAGGTGTGGGTAAGGAAGGCTATTCCATTATTGGACAAGGACAGATCGATAAGATCCTTAGCGGCAAACCGGAAGACCGGCGGGACCTGTTTGATGAGGCCGCCGGTATTGTTAAGTTTAAAAAGCGAAAGGGAATTGCACAGAAGAAGCTGGAGGGAGAGCGGCAGAATCTGGTACGCGTCAGTGATATTTTAAGCGAGCTGGAGAAGCAGGTGGGCCCTCTGGAGAAGCAGTCGGAGAAGGCAAGGCAGTATCTGAAGCTGAAGGAAGAGCTGAAGAGCTATGAGATTGGCGCTTTCTTTCTGGAATCTACCGAACTGCAGAATAAGCTGGCTGCTGTAAATGCGAATCTGGAAATTGTAACCGCAGATCTGGCGAAATCGCAGCAGGAAGCGGAGGATATGAAGGCCCGGTATGACGTGCTGACGGAGAAGAACGAGGCGTTGGACCGTACCATGGAAGAAAGCCGTTCTGCTTTGAGTGAGACGCGGGTAGAAAAGGAAAGCCTGGAAGGGCGGATCCGGGTATTAGTGGAGCAGATCCGCACCGCCCAGATGAATGATGATCATATCCGTGCCCGCATGGAAGTCATTGAGGAAGAGATCGGCTCCAGAATCTGTGAGAAAGAGAATTTCGTAGCAGATAAAGGAGAACTGAATGAGCTGCTGGATGAGACCGATAATCAAGTGGAACGCCTGGAGGAAGTACTGGCAGAGCTTAGCGATCAGATCCGTGCCTATGTGTTTGAAATAGAGACTCGAAAGGGCCAAATTATTGAGGGCTTGAACAAAAAGGCAGAAATCAGTGCCGGTGATCAGAAGTTTAAGACCCAGCTGGAGCAGGCACGCCTGACCCGCAGTGAACTGCATCAGTTTTTACTGACGGCGCGTGCGGAGGAAGAGGTCCAGGAGAGCCAGGTAGAGAAGCTCAGTGCAGAGCTGGTACAGGTGCAGGCCCATCTGGCCGAACTGACGGAGGAGCAGTCCGCTACGGAGAAGCAGTCCGCAGAAGCCGATCAGGAGCTAAAGAGACAGAACCGGAAGCTGAATGACTGTCAGCAGGAATACCATACACTGAAGACCCGGCTTGAGTCCTTGATTAATATTACAGAGCGGTATGAGGGCTATGGCAACAGCATCCGCCGGGTTATGGAAAAGAAAACCGAGATGCCGGGGATCGTGGGCGTAGTGGCCGATCTGCTTCATGTCGAGAAGAAATATGAAACCGCAATGGAAACAGCACTGGGAGGACGTATTCAAAATGTTGTAACAGAGGATGAGGAAACCGCTAAGTCTCTGATTACTTATTTGAAGCAAAATAAATATGGGCGGGCTACTTTCCTGCCGATTTCCAGTGTTAGCAGTAACAATTCCTTCCCCAGGCCGGAAGCACTGAAGGAAGCCGGCGCATTAGGAGTGGGCACCAGCCTGGTAACGGTGGATAAAGCCTATGAAGGGATTGCCAATCATTTGCTGGGCCGGGTA
>Ga0154000_1000076_pt1 | contig 30863 bp, 28 predicted proteins | sample TSNC084MetaG_FD_104674 | JGI IMG/M metagenome (GOLD analysis project Ga0154000, IMG submission 104674) | Attine ant fungus gardens microbial communities from North Carolina, USA - TSNC084 MetaG | ecosystem: Host-associated > Fungi > Mycelium > Unclassified | place: USA: North Carolina, Lumber... | reverse complement strand
GTACGGCAGTTTCCGATGCGCGGATGGTTTCGTGCAGGTCGCGGTCGGAAGCGAATCGATCTGGCAACGATTCGCCCCTGTTGCTGGGATCGAGCCCGACGCAGAAGCTTTCGCCGTCAATCGTGATCGGGTGCAGAATCACGTCGAGCTGGTCGCGACGATCGAATCAGCGTTTTCGACTCGGAATCGATCCGATATCCTCGCTGAACTCGCCGCGGCGGGCGTACCTGCCGGCGCGATCAGAACAATCGACGAGGTATACGACTGGGATCAAACTCGCAGCCAGGGACTGCTGATCGATGTCGATCACTCCGTGGTCGGGCGCGTTCAACTGCCAGGCCCGTCTCTACGGATGGAAACGGCGGACGGACGCTCGCTGGTCCGTAGCGAGCACCTTGCCCCACCGGCACTCGGTGAGCACAACGATAAGGTTTTCGCATGGCTCGACGAGACCGCTGCTGAATTCGATGAAGAGACAGCCGCGTTCGACGAGATAGCAGCCGGGCTCGGTTGATGGCGGCCGATACCCAGGACTGAGTCCGACAGAGCGGCACCGAACCCGAGGCGATCACGATCAGAAGAGTGAGAAATTGATGAGCCAAACCCCCACCCCGGTCTTGCATGCCGACGGCGTCGAGGTAGTTCGTCAAGGAAAACACTTGCTACGGGGACTGCGTCTTCGGGTCGAGAAGGGTGAACACTGGGTCGTCCTCGGCGCAAATGGTGCCGGCAAATCTACGCTCATGGGGTTGTTGGGCGCGACCTTGCACCCGACCCGCGGAACCGTCCACGTACTTGGCCGCCAACTAGGCCGTGTTGACATGCGCGAGTTGCGATCGTTGATTGGTCACGTCAACCCTCGGCATCGAGTTGATTCACCCTTGACGGCAATAGATGTCGTATTGACTGGTTTGACGAGCACTGCCGAGCTCTTACCGCGGCGACAGACAAGTGCCGATGAATTTTACCGAGCCGGTGTCCTGCTCGACCAGCTAGGAATGAGCGGGAGGCATCAACTTCTGTGGCCGACGATGTCACAGGGGGAACGGGGCCGGGTCCTGATCGCTCGCGCACTTATCTCGGCTCCGAAGGTGTTGCTGCTCGACGAGCCCGCGACTGGACTAGATCTTGCCTCCCGAGAACGGCTTCTGATTGCTATCGATCGCCTGCGAGCCGACGTTCCGGATTTGGCCACGGTACTGATCACGCATCATTTGGAAGAAATTCCGGTCACCACCACCCATGCCTTCTTGTTGCGCCAGGGAGAAAAAATCTCTGCTGGCCCGATCGATTCTGTGCTCACTTCGGAGTTGATCAGCGAATGCTTCGACCACAAGGTCGAGGTTTCCCGCAACAACGGACGATGGTCGGCGAGTGCCGGCCTGCGCCCGCGCGAACAGCGAGATCCGGTTGTAGTTCGCGCGGATGCGCATCGAATCATCGCGTGATCACTCACGTCGACGATCATTGAGGGCGGAGAGAAGGATCCGCAGATTCTCCGTCAAATCTTGCGCTAGATCTGCGGTTCCGCCCTCGACACCCTCATCGAACAACGCTTCCGAGAGAATCTGGTCCGCAAGCAGAACGCTCCGTCGTCCGCTGGCGGTGATGGCGATGATCTTTCGTCGACGGTCGAATGGATTGTGATACCACTCGACGAACCCGGAGCCTTCCAACCCTTCGACCAGCGATCGTGTCGTGGTGTGGTGGCGTTTGAGCAAATGATCGACGACAACCTTGTCCAGTTGCCCGTTCTCGGAATGAACCAACAGGGAGAGAATCTCGTAGCGCGGATAACTCAAACCATACGGACGTAGCAACTCGGCAAGGAACTGCTTCAACAGGTGCTGGGCATGGAGGAGTTCAGTCAGCAGACTCGCCACCGACCCCAGTGGCGCATTCACGGCCCCAATCGGAACATGCTCGCCCGTTTGGCCGAACGGCCCATCAAGCCGTTCCTCAGGGTGGAACACCGTTTCCCCCATTGGATCCTCGCTGTGTCGACAGTATTTCACCCCAGTTGAACCGTTCTGCTTCAACATGTCTCAACCTTCGGCAGAGTCCCGATACAAGTGGTTGGGCCACAACTGCACGGCAGTCTGAAGACAGCGAGTGCAAGCCATCGATGGCGAACCCGGACTATGCGTGTCCATCAGGGACGGTTCGTGCGGCATCGACGATTACCTGTGCAACCTGATCGGGGCAGCTCAACGCGACCGAGTGTGATGCGTCCACCGACACAATTCGAGCACCCAGACGATCGGCGAACATGAGCTGCGCGTCCGGGTGAAGTGCACGATCCGCGGTGGCAACGATGTACCAATTCGGAATGGTCTTCCACCCAGGCTCGATGGGCATAGGTTGAGTGAATGCAGCGGAAGCGGCCGGCCGTTGGCTGACTGCGGCGATAGTCACCAGAGGGCTGGGAAGATCGCCGGCGAAGACGTCACCGAATTTGTCGACGGCGAGATGTAGTTCCGGGTCTTTCTCACCGCTGAACATCTGCGGAACCAATGCCTCGTTGAGGCCGAGATCGGGAAAATCAGCGACGGAATCACCCATGGATTCTCCACGTGCAAGTGCCACTGCTGCAACGAAAACGAGACCGACGACGTTATTTGCTCGGGCACTTGCGTAACTGATGACAGCACCCGCGTACGAATGTCCGACGAGGACAACAGGCCCGGGAACTTGGTCTACGATGCTTCCCAGGTACTCGCCGTCGTGCACGAGACCGCGTAGCGGATTCGCGATCGCCGTTACTTTCACATCGTCGGCGATCAGCTTCTCGACGACAGGCGCCCAACTTGACGCGTCGGTGAAGGCGCCGTGCACGAGCAGGACAGTGGGAACGGAACCAGTACTCATCGATAGTCCTCACTCAGTTTCGGAAATTGTTGGCCCTCCCATTCTTGGTCAGAAATGCAAACTGTTGTCTCCTTCCGCGGGTGCCGTCGTTGCACACCCACTGCGCAAACCTGCATCTCACCGGGCGTGGGAGCGACGAGGCCGGCGAATCAGCACTTTCATCACCGTGTTTTCGTGTTCGCTGCCACATCCCGAACGCTGCGGCCGAGGGAAAACATGGCTTTCACCTGGTGTTTGTGCGCAACAAACCTTTTCACTTGGCTGTGTTGCGTCGGCTCGATCATCCTAAGTTTCCTGTCCCCCGACTCTTGCCGATGCGCACGGAAATTGTGGGTGCACTTTTGCCCCGGGGGAGTGTCCAGATGATGTCTTGACCCGTGGTCGTCGGTATTCCAGGCTCGGTATGTGCGGAGTGCCACAAATAACTGAGCGCCGCAACTTCAAGAACCATAGAAGACAACGGGTTTGATAGCCCTCAAGGAGGCCAATAATGTCCGTCATCGCCTGGATCGGTCTGGGAAAGATGGGGCTACCGATGGCCCAGCAGCTACTAAAGGCCGGGCACAGCGTGCGCGGAGTCGAAATCAATCCCGCCGTAGCCAAGCTCGCGGAAGAAGCTGGGATCCCGGTCTTTTCCGCTTGGACAGAGGCTATCGCGGGTGCCGATGCGGTGATCACGATGCTTCCCACCGGGCAGCACGTCCGTGACCTCCTCACCGGGGCCGAAGGGCTGTTCGCCACCGTCACTTCAGATGTCATCGTCATCGATTCCTCGACAATCGACACAGGAACAGCGCAGGAGCTTCACGTTCTCGCCGCCGCCCGCGACATTCGCTTCGTCGACGCTCCGGTCTCCGGTGGAGTTGGCGGAGCAGCTGCGGGGACACTGACCTTCATGGTCGGCGGCACGGAGGACGCGTTGTCGATCGCTACCCCGATCATCGAGCCCATGGCCGCGAAAATAGTCCACACCGGCATCGGCGGTACCGGCCAGGCAGCCAAAATCGTCAACAACATGATCTTCGGTGTGTGCCTCGCGGCGACCTGTGAGGGTGTACTTCTGGGAACACGGCTCGGACTCGATCCAGCAGTCTTCTATCAAATTGCAACGAGTTCGTCCGGCGACAATTTCCCGTTGCGGAACTGGTACCCCGCCCCCGGCGTCGTGGAATCTGCTCCGAGCTCGCACGATTACGAACCGGGTTTCACGAGCGCACTTCTTCTCAAGGACCTCACACTTGCCGTGCAGGCCGGCGAACAGACCGGCACAGAGCTCAATTCGGCAAGCGTCGTTCAGAAGCTGTACGCCCAGATGGTTGAAGACGGAGGTGGCGCGCTCGACTGCACCGCGCTCCTGCCGTCCTTGGCTGGGGATTTGGTCGATGGCAAGGCTGTTACTTCCGGAGTACCTGTCCGCACGTAGGCATCATGTTCCGCTCCACGCGCCATGAGCTGCGGTAGCCGAAGGCCCACTAGCATTCGGCTACCGCCTTGTAGAGGAGAGACCGATGACGTCGACGATCTCGGGCACTGACGACGATAAAAAGGCCGACGGCCAGATCATGCTTGAAAAGGACAGCGGCGTCTGGACTTTGACCATCAGTCGGCCCAGCGCTCACAACGCGATGACAGAGACGATGTACTCGGAACTCGAGACGCTACTGGCGGCAGCCGACGAGTCAACGTCGATCAGAGCCCTCGTCATCCGTGGTGCCGGAGACTCGGCTTTTGCCTCGGGCACGGACATCAAGTTCATGTCCGAGCTGAACACAGGCGGTCGAGGTGTGCGGTACGAAACACAGCTCACGGAAACCGTCACTCGACTCGAGCGCTTGCGTGTTCCGACGGTCGCTGTGATCCAAGGTCATTGCTATGGTGGCGGTCTGGTCCTGGCTGCAGCCTGTGATATTCGCATTGCCTCGTCCGGATCTCGTTTCGGCGTCCCGATCGCGAAGACCCTCGGCAATTGTCTCTCGGCCAACTCTCTGTCGTTGTTGACCAGTCGACTCGGCACTTCGCGGGTGGTCGACATGCTCGTCACGGCACGTACCTACGACACACTGGAATTGATGGGCGTCGGCTTTCTCAGCGAAGTGGTCGAGCCGAACTCGTTGGGCGAGAGGCTGAAAGAGATAATGTCTTCTCTTACCTTGGTTGCTCCGTTGACGGTGTGGTCAACGAAGGAGCTCATCTATCGACAGCGCGTGGCAACCCTGCCATTCGACCAGGATGTTCTGCAAAAGATCTACGGCAGCGAAGATTTCAAAATCGGATCCCATGCCTTCCTCACACGGCGGCGAGCACAATGGACGGGGCGATAGCCACCCTCTTCTTCTCGCCTTAACACACGTGCCTCGCTCCGCGAACGCGGAGCGAGGCATTTCCACGTTGTATGTAATCGTCGTAAAAGACATCGCTTGCACCAGCCGGTGAACGGGTCGTCTGCGCCTCACCCTCGGGCTTCAGTTGAACGGAGGCGCTAATGCTCTCAGACTCCGGGGCCTCTTCGGGCAGCAGTGGGTCGGGCAGCAGGTGGGTCGGGCATCGGAGATGCCGTAGAAAGTGATTCAACAACGAACGCGCTGCGTCGCTCACGGTCGTCCGGTAGCGAGAATCATTAGTGAGCAACGTCATTCGATCAGCTGGCTGGCATCGCTCGATACTGGACGCTGCCTGACCGTTCGCGCATTGGGCTCAGCGGCACGTGCGTGGATACTGGCGTGAGATCGGCTTTCTCGCACACTACGACGGGGGGTTGTATAGCTCCCGCTGATACGAGTTGGGGCGGGGTAGAGAATCTGATGATTCCCTACCCCGCCCCGCTGACCGGTTGGAGGATTACTCCAAGATCATCTCAGAGGAACAATTCCTCGTTGACCTTCAGGTTGTGCTTCTTGCAGTGGTTCAGGTAGTGATCGATGTACCAGAAAACATCGTTCGTACCGGTGAGATTGTCGTCGTCGTCGTAGAACTCGAGCGTCCCACCGACGAAGAAGAAGGTCTCCATGCCTTCGTCCGAGAAGAGGGTGTGGATGACGCCCGGGCTTTCGTGGACGTATCCGCCGGCCGTGGCAGTCCAGTCGTACTCGCGATATCCCCACGATCCGGAAAGTACGACGCCGTCGACGGTCCCACGGTGACGGTGGCGGCCGAGCTGAGCGCCGGGCGCGACGCGCAAGATCTGTGCCCACGTGTTCTGGCGTACGTCGAACTGGATGTGGCGCAGCCAGGTTCCCTCTGTCCAGGGAACCCACGGGGAGTCGATTTCGCTCGGCGGAAGGTACAGGTCCGGGCGCTGGTACTTTTCGGTGACCTGATCAAGACTGGAGGTCTCGCCGGTAGGTGCCTGTCCGGGGTTCTCAAGCGTGGTCATGATTTTCCTCTCCAACTACAAACTGATTTTGCTGAATCTTTCGGCAACGGGGCTGCCATTGCCTCTGTGTTTCGTCTGGGTAACTGGTTTCGATCGTGCCGTGTGTCACAAGCGGGTGCAACGGCCAGGCTTGCATGCACGAGGAGCAGATCTGCACCCCCTATGGTTTCGAGATGTGCATCCTCCCTGTCACCAGCAGACATAGCCGCCATCGACGATGAGATCGGCGCCGGTGGTGAAGGCTGCCGCTTCGGAAGCGAGGAACACGGCCGGTCCGACGAGATCTTGCGTGCGGCCGATACGCCCGAGGGGGGTCAGTTCCTCCCAAACCGGCCGCAGAGGACCGATGTCGTCGGCTTCGGTCAGCGGAGTGAGGATGTAACCAGGGCTGATGGAATTCACGCGAATTCCGCGACGGGCCCATTCCGATGCAAGCGTCTTGGTCAGATGCTTCACGCCGGCCTTGGATGCGTTGTAGTGAGACTGGAACATGTCGCGGTTGACGATCGACGCGGACATCGATGCGATGTTGATGATCGAACAGCCGGTCTCGTTGTTCGCGAGCATGTGCTGCGCCTCGGCCTGGGCGCAGAGAAAGACCCCGGTGAGGTTGACGTCAATAACTTGGCGCCACGCATCGAGGGTCATTTCCTCTGCTTTGTCCTGCCTGTCGATTCCCGCGTTGTTCAAGGCGATCGACAACGGTCCGAGGGCGGAGGAGGTTTCCGCGATCGATTCCTGAACAGCCTGCTGATCGCGAACATCGCCTGCGGTGGCGTGAGCCTTCCGGCCGATTTCGCGAATCATGTCGACCGTTTCCGCGGCTGAATCGGGATTGAGATCGAAACAGCCGACGTCTGCTCCGGCTTCGGCGAAGCCGAGGGCAAGGCGTCGTCCGATTCCGCTTCCCGCACCTGTCACGAAGGCTACTCGGTCGGACAGGTCAAAGAGTGTGGACATCAGAATCCCCAATTCGTTTGCTATGGACTACTTCTCGTATTCGAAGTGACTGCGGGGGAGTGGCACCGCCATGGCTACGGAAGTGAAACGCATCTCTCCCACCAACGAATGTGGCGGGCGACACGTCAATTGGCAAGGGGCAGATCTGCATCGACGCCTGGCTGAAATGCACTGCCGCGGTTTCGGTCCGTACATTCGCGCGGAAAAGTCAAGCGTCCTCTGGCGGAATCAATTCGGTCATGCGATCCTTGATTTCCTTGTAGATGGCCTCTCGTATTGCACGTACAGCCGGGCTTGACAAGCTTTCACGTCGGGCGGCCAGTGAGTACGCGATGCGAACGTCGACTTGCTTGGGGAGAATTCGACGGAGTTCCGGATGTCGACCGGCGAGAAAAGCTGGTAGAAGACCAATGCCCCCGCCGGCGCGGGTCGCTTCAACGTGGGCCAACACGTTGGTGGACATGAATTTTGCTGCGGCCCCGGGTAAGTGCTTCTCCAAGTCGAGGTCGCCGACTTGCAGAAGTGAATCGACAAACCAGATCAACGGATGCTCGCGTACCTCGCCGACGGTCATCGGTGTGCCGAATTCCGTAAGGTAGTCGTCGGTCGCGTACAAGCCCAGGACGTAGTGGCTGATCGTCTCGGAGACCAGTCGGCTGCTCATGGGGGCGCCGACTGCGACTGCGACGTCGAAGCCTGATTGATGGAGATTGAGTTGACGGGTCGCGGTCATGAGTTCAACTGTCAGATGGGGATGATGCAGTCGCATCTTCGCCAGGGCGGGCGCTACGAAGAAGGTGCCGAAAGCATCCGGGGCCGTTACTCGTACTGTGCCCCGCAATGATTCGGCGCCGTTGCCGACGACGGTGTCCGCGGCTCGCTCGACCGCAGCTTCGATCGGTTGAGCGGCCGCCGCGACAGCGCGACCGATGTCTGTCAGTTCCCAGCCGTCGCTACCCCGCTCGATCAAGCTGACGCCCAGGGTTCGTTCGAGAGCTCGGATACGGCGGGTCACGGTGCTGTGGTCGACCCCGAGATCGGCCGCCGCCGCGGCGCGTCTGCCGGTACGGGCAACGACCAACAGATATCGCAAATCATCGGAACGAATGCGACGAGTGTCGACGGCTCCGGCCACCTTTGCGGGGGGACGTTCCTCGTCGGAGTCGAAGGAGGCGTCATTGTCATGTCGGTCGTCGGTCACGGGGTCCTCACCACTTCGAGTTGCCATGGGGGTCGAGATTATTGGTCTTCCGCGGTTCCTTCCCACGAATCCGTCTTTGTTGCCGTCTGTGCTCGCGATCTGAAGCTGAGAGTAGCCCGGTAAGGGGCTGTTTTTGAGATATTGGGGCCATTGAGAGGGTATTTTTGCACCCCCTCCGTGCAGCGCTGTTCGTTGCGTCCAGTTAGTGATGAGGGAAACATCAGGGAAGGAATTGATCCTCCATCACACTCGGGTGGCCGCCGCTCCTTCACGCTGCCGGCCACGTCTCGGACAGCAGGAGCTGACACTGTCATGAAAGCACTCAGGTACCACGCACGGAATGATCTCCGCTTGGACGACATCGCCGAGCCGACAACCCGCCCCGGGACGGTGAAAGTTGCAGTTGACTGGTGCGGTATCTGTGGAAGTGACCTGCACGAATATCTAGAGGGTCCCATCAATATGCCCTCGCCCGGACATCCGGATCCGCTGACCGGGGAAGAACCTCCCGTGGTCCTGGGGCACGAGTTCGCCGGCGTGGTCATCGAAGTCGGCGCCGGGGTAACCAGCGTAAAAGAGGGCGACCGTGTCGCAGTCGAGCCGTACCACACCTGCGGCAGTTGCGTTGCCTGCAAGTCCAACAATTACAACTGGTGTCCGGACTTGGGCTTCATCGGCCTCGCCGGTGGTGGGGGAGGTTTCTCCGAATTCGTCGTCGTGCCCGCCGAACGCGCCTTCAAGCTCAACGAATTGGGCACAGATCTTGGCGCACTGGTCGAGCCTCTCGCGGTCGGTTTGCATGCGGTGAAAATATCGGGCGCACGTCCCGGACAAACCGCAATCGTATTCGGCGCCGGCCCAATCGGTTTGATGACCACGGTGAACCTACGTGCCGCAGGAGTCGATCGCATCGTGGTGGTCGAGCCTGCTGCGGTTCGCAACGACAAAGCTACTGCCGCCGGCGCGGACATCGTTCTCAATCCCATGGAGGTCGACGTCGTCGAAGCCATCATGGAAATGACGGGCGGCATCGGCGCCGACATCGCGATGGAATGCGCCGGCATCGCCGCCGCAATGAATCAAGCGACCTCGGCTGTCCGCAAGGGCGGGCGGATCGTCAACGTCGCGCTGTGGGGGAAGCCGGCGACGATCGATATGAACGCGATTCTTCTCAAGGAATTGAGTCTGCTCGGCACCCTCGCGTACTGCAACGATCATCAGGACACGATCGACCTTGTCCGATCAACACCCGTCGACCTGAGTCAGTTCATCACCAAGCGCATATCGCTCGAGGACGTGATCGACGGTGGCTTCCATGAACTGATCGCCAACAAGGACGAACACATCAAGATTCTCGTGCACCCTTAACAGGACCATGTGGAAGGTATTTGCCAGTGAAGGCAATAGTTGTCAATCGGCACGGCGGAGCTGAAGAACTCACCCTCACCGAGGTTGATACTCCGGTTCCCGGTATCGCTGAAATTGCGATTGATGTCAAGGTGGCGGGGGTCAACTACCTCGATATCTATCAACGTGAGGGCGCAGTCCGTGCACCGTTCATCGCTGGGGTCGAAGGTGTGGGAGTGGTGACAGCAGCCGGTGACGCCCTAGATCGCAGTTGGGTTGGTCAACGGGTGGGATGGCTCAACGTGCAGGGCAGCCTGGCACGCTCGGTAGTCACCGATCCCGCAAAGGTCATTCCCGTCCCAGACGATTTTCCCGACGACGCGGCAGCCGCCTTGTTGATGCAGGGTGTAACCGCCCATTACTTGGCCCGCAGCATCACACCAATCGAGCACGGCACCATCGCTGTCGTACATGCTGCAGCAGGCGGCGTCGGGCGGCTCCTCGTGCAAGTGCTCACCCATCTCGGGGCCACGGTAATCGGTATCGCCTCGACGCCTGAAAAGCGGAAGATCGCGGAAGAGGCTGGTGCGCAGCATTCCTTCGGATACGACGATTTCGATTTGTCGGTCCTCGATGTGACCGACGGCCGGGGCGCCGACGTAATCTACGATGGCGTCGGCGAATCTACTTTCGAGGCGAGCCTGCGCTGCCTGGCAGTTCGAGGCCTTCTGGTCTCATTCGGAGCTGCGAGTGGACAGCCGCCGGCTTTGGAAGTCAAACAACTTGCAGGCAAGTCACTTTCAGTGATTCGCCCCAGCGTTGCGCACTACACCAGTAACGCCGACGAGTTTCGCGCCCGAGCCGAGCAAGTGTTCGAGTGGGCTCGAGACGGAGTCATCACGGTTGCGATCTCTGCCCATTTTCCGTTGGAAGAATCCGTACAAGCGCAACGAAGCCTCGAATCGCGTTCCGGATCCGGAAAAATTCTCGTCGAGGTTGCCGGCTAGGCGGCCAGCACCGTGGTGCGTCAGATCATGGTCTCCGTCGCTCCAGAAGTGGGCGAATGGTCAACGAGCAGCACGGCAGGTGTGGGGCAGCGACGTTATACGACCTCTGCTGTACGGGCGCCGGACTTCGGTCAGTGACAGCCTGTGCAGCAGAGGGCGTTTCCGTGGTTCTGGTAGGACTAGGCGGCGAATATGCGACAGGTGCGGCGGTACACTCGGCTTCGCTGACGCGATATCGGCCTCGCAGGTGAGCACCCTACTGACTGGAACCGATGCGATCTGCACAGGTGTAAATGTTCATCGTTTGTCCGCGCAGAAAACCGATCAAGGTCAGTCCCGCATCGGAGGACAACTCTATCGCTAACGACGATGGTGCGGAAACTGCTGCCAACACGGGGATTCCAGCCATCACTGCTTTCTGGGCCAATTCGAAAGATGCCCGACCGCTGACCAAGAGAACTGTTTCTCGCAGTGGCAGATGACTCTGCTCGACCGCCCATCCGACGAGCTTGTCGACTGCATTGTGACGGCCCACATCCTCACGAACGGCAAGGAGGTGGCCGGTTCGGGTGAATAACCCCGCAGCATGTAAGCCTCCCGTGCTATCGAAGACTTTCTGTGCTGCTCGTAGGGTTTCAGGAAGTTCAACGATTACGTCTGGTGCGACGGTGACGGTGTCGTCGGCGGGGGAGTGCCGAGTGCGTTGGCGGATCGCTTCCAAGGATGCCTTGCCGCACACCCCACACGAGGACGTTGTGTAGAAGTTACGTTCAAGTCCCAGGTCGGGGAACGGTACGCCTTCCGCGAGACTGACGTCGAGGACGTTGTACGTGTTTTTACCATTCTCGTCGAGACTGTTGCAGTACCGAATCGATGTGATGTCAGTCCGATCGGCGATGATGCCCTCGGTGAGCAGGAATCCCTGGGCAAGTTCTATATCGGAGCCAGGAGTTCGCATCGTCACCGCCAAGGGAACGCCGTCCAACCGGATTTCGAGCGGTTCTTCGACGACAACAGTATCGGCCTGTATCACCCGCTGCCCCTTATCGACTCGGGCCACGCGCATTCGAGTAGTCACTCGCCCCACCGCAAACACCTCCATTCGTCTCGTTTGATGTCCGGATCCGGGGGTTGGCACCCCGGGGGCGGTCGGCGGTCGATTCCGAACATTCGATTCGCGCGCTGCGAGGATCGAACATTCAGGAATCGCTGTGGGGTTCCAAGCGAATCAAGACAGCTTTGGACACGGGCGTGTTCGATTTTCGGGCGACGTGGTCCAAAGGCACGAGCGGGTTGGTCTCGGGGTAGTACGCGGCGACGTTTCCGACTGGGGTCGGGTAAGGAACCAGACGGAAATCCTCGGCACGACGTTCCTCGATTTCGTTCGCTCCGGTGCGCCATTCGGACACCAGATCGACACGGTCGCCAGCGGCGTACCCGAACGATGCAATGTCATCAGGATGGATGAACAGCACGCGGCGACCGTTCTTGACCCCGCGGTAGCGGTCGTCGAGACCGTAAATGGTGGTGTTGTACTGGTCATGGCTGCGCATGGTCTGAAGCATCAGTTTTCCGACGGGAACCGGAAGCCAATGCAGTTCATTGACTACGAAATTTGCCTTACCCGTGCGTGTCTCGAACCGACGCTCGTCGCGTGGAGGATGAGGAAGAACGAAGCCGTCGCGTCGTTGAATTTTGGTATTGAAGTCTTCGAACCCCGGAATTACCCGAGCAATCGAGTCCCGAATTCGAGCGTAGTCACCGGCGAACTCACTCCACGGGACCGAGTGGTCGGAACCGAACAGTGCTTCGGCGAGACCACAGACAATAGCGACTTCGCTTCGAAGCTCATCGCTCACTGGCGTCAGGCTCCCACGTGAGAAGTGCACCACCGACATCGAGTCCTCGACTGTCACTCGCTGTTTCTTGCCATTCTGTATGTCCTTGTCGGTGCGACCGAGTGAGGGAAGAATTATTCCGGTGCGACCATGTACTAGATGACTGCGATTGAGCTTTGTCGACACCTGTACCGTCAACGCACACCGGCGCAAAGCGGCTTCCGTGACGCCACTGTCGGGAGTAGCGGAGGCAAAGTTCCCGCCCATCCCCATGAATACGGTGGCTCGACCGTCACGCATGGCCCGAATTGCGTCAACCGCGTCTAGGCCGTGTTTGCGCGGACTCCTGATATCGAACTCGCGATCTAGTGCCGAGAGAAAGGATTCAGGCATCTTCTCCCAGATCCCCATCGTCCGGTCGCCTTGGACGTTCGAATGACCTCGTACCGGGCACACCCCAGCCCCGGGCTTACCAATCATCCCTCTCATGAACAATAGGCTGACTGCGTCTTGAATGGTGGCGACCCCGTGCGTATGCTGCGTGAGCCCCATCGCCCAGCAAATAATCGTGCGTTCGGAATTTATCAACGCACGGGCGGTGTCATGAATTTGGTTGAGAGACAACCCCGTAGCCTCGACCACCGTCGTCATATCGACCTGTCGAATATGGTCGGCAAACGCTGTGAAACCGCAACAATGTCTTTCAATGAACTCATGGTCCAAGACTGTGCCCGGGCGTCGGTCTTCCTCTTCGAGTAACAATCGAGCCAGTCCCTGAAAGAGCGCTTGATCGCCACCGATCCGAATCTGCAGGAATTCGTCAGCGATCTGCGCACCGCTACCGATCACACCGTGGACCTTCTGAGGGTCTTTGAATCGTAGAAGGCCCGCTTCGGGCAAGGGATTGACCGCGATGACCCGCGCACCGTTAGCCCTGGCTTTCTCCAGTACGGACAGCATACGAGGATGATTGGTCCCGGGATTCTGGCCGGCAATCAGAATCAAGTCTGCGTTCTCGATGTCGGGGACAGACACCGATCCTTTGCCGATTCCGATAGTCTCGACCAGCGCAGAACCAGAAGACTCATGGCACATGTTCGAGCAATCCGGCATATTGTTGGTACCGAATGCGCGAATCATCAACTGATACACGAAAGCAGCTTCGTTGGAGGTTCGGCCTGACGTATAGAACACAGCCTGGTCCGGATTCGACAGACTGCGCATCTCGGCTGCGATCAAGTGGAAGGCCTCGTGCCAGTCAATCCGCTCGTAATGCGTCCCGCCAGGTCTGATCACCATGGGAGAAGTGAGGCGTCCTTGCTGCCCAAGCCAGTAGTCGGTGCGCTCGAGCAACTCCGACACGGAGTGATCTGCAAAGAACGCCGGAGTTACCGTCCGAGTGGTGGCCTCCTCCGCGACCGCTTTGGCACCGTTTTCGCAGAACTCGGCGTGCTTGCGATGCCCCGGCGTCTCGGGCCACGCACAGCCGGGGCAATCAAATCCATTACGCTGATTGAGCTTTGCGAGGGTACGAACTGTCCGTCCCGCACCCATCTGTTCGAAACTTCGGCGCAGCGACACCACAACGGCCGGGACCCCCGCAGCATAGGTTTTCGCCTCGCTGACCACCACGTCGTTTTCGTTGATGTCCTGCATTGTCATGTGACGCTTCCTGTGACGATTGCCGAGTTTCTGTGGGCGGCGAAACACCTCCGAGTGGAGTAGATGCCATGCGGAGTTCGAGGTGGGACTAGCTCACGGGGACACTGCTTTCCGCATAATCGAACTGAGCGAACACGGTAGCCAAGTCTTGAATCTTGCGCGCACGGGCGAGCCGAGGAAGGTCGCTACCGTCGCGCACCCGAGCACCGTCATACCCCAATGCCTCGATAGTTTCTCTGGCCCACGCGACGTCTGCGGCGGAGGGACACAATTCGCGGTTGACCGATGCGGTTTGAATCTCGCGCATGCACAACTTCCCTGACATACCCATCGACCGTGTGATGTGAAGATCCTCTACGAGAACATCGACCTGATCACTCAACGTGGGACCGTCGATCGGAGCCGCTATTCCTGCTGCTCGGCTCGCCACGACAAGTCGTCCACGGGCGTAAGCCAAAGCATGTGCTTCAATTCCGGCGCCTGTGTCTCGACGGAAATCACCGCTACCGAATGCTAAACGCACTGCGGACGCGGAGGACGCGATCTCGTACGAATGCTCCACCCCGAGAGCAGATTCGACGAGCGCGATGACGGGCACCTTCCCACCGAGACGCTCAGCGGTCGCTTCCACTTGTTCGGGTGACTCACACTTGGAGAGAATGACACCGCCAAGGCCGATCGAGCCGCGCAAAGCGTCCAGGTCACTCGACCAGAACTCCGTCGTGACATCGTTGATCCGAACCCACCCGGCCCCCTGGGTGGACAGGAAGTCGGCCACCGATTTCCGTGCTGACTTCTTGAGGTCGGGAACGACACCGTCCTCGAGGTCGAAGATCACCGCATCTGCATTACCTTCGACGGCTTGCACGAATCGATCGGGATGAGCCGCCGATACGAGTAGCCAGGATCGCGCATGTGCAGGGGGGACACTAATCGTCATAAGGGTCCAAACCTTTCTTCATGGCTGGCTGGGGCCCTGCTGGGCTTGGGATCACGGACAGACTGTCAGGGCCACAGCTGTCGTAGTGCAGCGCACTGTCGACGCTCGGCAGCAATTGCGAGCGCCGCATCGCGACGGCCATCCGAGAGTGCCTCGCGCTCACGATCTTCGAGTGACGCAACTGCACGATCGAGCGGACTTCGAAATATTGCGCTCCGGATCACTACCTTACGAAGAGGTCTGCGACCGAGGATTTTCCTACTTTCAACAGTTGAAACCAATCGAGGTTTCGCGAATGTCACCTTCAACCCATCCCGTGGTCGCTGCGGCGGGCCCGTGCCCCGCCGGGTATGGAACCGAAGCTCGCACAGCGCTTCGGTTGTGCAGATGGAACTGCAAGTCCCCTCGTATCGAGCACCAAGAACCAAATGTGCCATGGTCGGCCGAAACGAACTCCCATGCACGAGTATCAGACGTGCGATGCGTCCGACACAAGAGGGAAATGCGCTGCCTGGGGGTGCAGATTTGCCCAACTCCGTGCCTTGACGGGGTAACCGAGACACCGTTGAGTGAAGTACATATCGCGAGCTGATCCCGGTTCGCCCAGCACTAAGGAGCGCTTGTCGTGTCGAAGGTTGTCAGGTTCCACCGCCAGGGTCCACCCGAAGTTTTGAGTATTGACGAAGTCGACCTCGGGCAGCCGGGCGTCGATGAGGTGCGGATGCGTGTCGATGCGCTCGGCCTTAATCGCGCCGAAGCGACGTTCCGATCGGGTGATTATGTGGAAGAACCCAAAGCGCTGCCTGCCCAGCTCGGTTACGAAGCCGCGGGTGTCATCGAGGCAGTAGGTAGCGACGTCGCCGGCTTCGTTCCCGGCGACCACGTCAGCGTCATCCCGGCATTCTCGATGAACGAGTACGGCGTCTACGGAGATGCTGCCATTGTGCCGGCCCGCGCGTTGATCAAGATCCCGGCCGAACTCGATGCAGTCACCAGTGCTGCTACGTGGATGCCCTACCTCACCGCGTACGGGGCATTGCTCGACATCGGAGGCATGCGCTCCGGCGATTACGTCATCATCACTGCAGCCTCGAGCAGTGTGGGGCTCGCCGCCATCCAAACCGCCAACCGGGTCGGAGCCATACCGATCGCAGTCACGCGAAGCAGCAGCAAGCGAGACGTTCTCCTCGAGCACGGCGCTGAGCACGTAATCGCCTCGGATGAAACTGATCTCGTCGAGGCGGTGCATGCCATCACACAAGGACGTGGTGCTCAGTTCGCTTTTGACCCCATCGGCGGTCCCGGCCTACGCACCCTCGCTGCCGCACTCTCGCCTGGCGCTACATTGTTTGTCTACGGTTACCTCAGCCTCGAACCGACGCCGTACCCGGGCATGGAGACGTTGCCGCCGCTGAACATGCGCAGTTACCAGCTTTTCGAGGTGACCAAGAACCCTGAGCGTCTCGCTCGAGGAACCCAATTCATCACTTCCGGCCTCAAGCACGGATTCCTCAAGCCGGCCATCGATCGCACCTTCGATCTTTCCGAAATCGTCGAGGCACATCATTACCTCGAATCCAACGCCCAGGTGGGCAAGATCGTCGTCACGGTCGAGCATTGAGCGATTGTCCGCGATTTGTCCCTGCACGCTCGGCATGTGCCGGGCTGCGGGCGATCGCCGGCGTACCGCTGCGCGAGTAAGAGCGCAAACCCGATCCGGCGCTGAATTCAGATGTGAACGTAACAATGCGCACAGGGGGCGCACTAATGCAGCCCATGTCGATGGGCGAGGACGGGTAAATCCCATCCACAATGAATGGATGGATTCCTCTACGCCGGCAACAGATATCGTCGATGGACGATCGAGGGAAACCAGCCGCCTTGCCCGTGAGCAAGGCGCACAAGTGTCCTGTTCGGCGCGCACCCCGCCGCATCGCAAACCGCACGATCGCCTGCCGTGGTCGATTGTGATCTTCGCGTTCGCCCTCGCTTCGGGGGTGACTGTGAGCGTCATCTATCTCCCACAGCCGATCCTGGCGTACGTGGGAACCGAGTTCGAAACCGATCACGCTGGCGTTGCATGGACGGCCACGGCAGCGCAATTCGGATACGCCGTCGGGGTTCTGCTTCTGGTGCCCCTTGGCGAAATTCGGAACCCACGAACGGTAATCCGGGTACAAGTTGCGACAACGGCTGCTCTTGTTCTGCTATGCGCAGTCGCCCCGCAGCTTTGGCTCCTGTGCCTCATGTTGCTCATTGCCGGCGCAGGAGCCAGTGTCGTGCAACTGCTGAGCCCACTTGCCACCAGGATGGCGCCCGCCAGACAGCGAGAAAACGCTACCGCCCTGATCGTCGCAGGCCTCGCACTCGGAATATTCGGAGGACGTGCCGGCGCCGCGGTAGCCGCGGAGCTCTTCGGCTGGCGTTGGGTCTTCGCGATCGCAGCATGCGGTGTGCTGAGCATGGTTGTCGCTCTCGGAGTCGTGATCGACAAAAAACTCGTCCCCACCAGCACTGTCCGCTACGCACAGCTCGTGCGCACGCTCCCAACCGTGTTCGTTCGCAGTGCAGCACTGCGGTCCTCGTCGGGATATCAGTTCCTCGCCTTCAGCGCTTTCAACGCCGGGTGGACTGTTGCCGTGCTTCACCTGACCGACAACTTAGGTTTCACCCCCATCGAGGCAGGACTGTTCGCCCTTGTGGGGCTCTCCTCTGCTGTATTGGTTCCTTTTGTCGGAAAGCTGCTCAAAGCAACGGGTTTCGACACAGTCCGACTTATCGGGTTCACGGTTGGAGCGGTGTCCAGCGGGTTGATACTCGCCTTTCCTGATAGCCCGGCAGTTCTGGCGATAGGGTTGACAGGACTCGCGTTGATGAATTTTGTGGTTCAGGTGCCCAATCAAGTGAGCTTTTTCGAGCAGGCGGGGGATGCGAGTCCACGGGCCAACGCTGTTTTCATCTTCTTCACCTTCACCGGTGCCGCAATTGGAGCTGAACTAGGTGCCGTTCTCTATCAACAGTGGACCATCCGCGGCACACTTTGTTTTTCGCTCGCCATGACGGTTGTGGCCCTGCTGGCTTTGGCTGGAACGGGACTGCGCCGCCGTAGATAACGAACTGTTGCCACCTGGACCACGCTGGCAGACGTCGGCCAGGTGCAGCGCCCAGAGGGAAGCCCTCCGCTGGAAACGAACAGGAACAGGAGCCGTCATGCCGCCAGTTGGTTTGGGTATCCCAGTATCGCGTTCCGGGGGTGTACCAATAGGCCGGCCACTTGTACCTGAGCTGGTAGATCGATTCGGTCGAGTAGCCAAGGATCTGCGCATTTCGCTCACTGAAAAGTGTTCACTGCGATGTACCTATTGCATGCCAGAGGAAGGCCTCGCCGCGATACCTGCGGATCACCTACTGACGGCCGAAGAAATTTCCCGTCTAGTCCGCGTAGCAGTACGGAGTTTGGGCATACGGGAAGTGCGATTCACCGGCGGAGAACCGCTGATGCGGGTAGACCTAGAACGCATCATCGCCAGTTGTGCAGTGTCGGCGCCCGGCGTTCCGTTTGCGTTGACCACCAACGGAATAGGGCTAGAGCATCGCGCACGTGGTCTTGTCGAAGCGGGTCTAACGAGGGTCAACATTTCGCTGGACACCCTTGACCGAGAGGCGTTCGGGGCTCTGACCAGGAGAGACCGCTTGCCCGCCGTACTAGCGGGGATCCGGGCTGCGGCCGCCTCCGGTCTCACGCCGGTGAAGGTCAACGCCGTTCTCATGCCGGGAACATTGAACGGTGCAGGCAATCTACTGCAGTGGTGCATCGACGAAGGCGTAGAGCTTCGCTTCATCGAACAGATGCCCCTTGATGCCGACCGCGACTGGGCGCGCAATCAGATGGTAACTGCACGCCGACTACGGAAAACGCTGGCTGATCGCTTCGACCTGAAGGAAACGAACAGAAACGACCCGTCGGATCCAGCCGAGAAATGGACCGTTAACGGAGGCGATTCCACAGTAGGCATCATCGCTGCCGTCACCCGCCCTTTCTGCTCGGACTGCGACCGCACTCGCATTACCGCCGAAGGCACGGTGCGATCGTGCCTTTTCTCCGATCGCGAGGTCGATCTACGCGGCCCGCTGCGGATCGGTGTCGACGACGAAGAACTGGCGAGTCTGTGGCGAGGCGCGATGTGGGACAAGCCGCCGGGGCACGGAATCAGTGCTGATGGGTTCGTGCCCCCGGACCGCAGCATGGGAGCTATTGGGGGTTGACCCGCCAGAGCACAGGACGCAGCACCTATTTCACTGTGATTGCGTCAACGTAGAAACAGAGGTCGCCGGCTGCGGGGCCAGTGGTCCAACGCAGTTCGGAAGTACCCGCGCGCCGACCGGCCACTAAATGTGAAGCTGGACGGGAGGATCAGCACAGTGGAGCTATTCGATCACCGGGCACTGGCCGATCCAGGAGACAGTCGTGTACGTACCAGCCACGTCGCATGTCCTGGGCGCTCGCCTGGTCGGAGTAAAAACACTCCCTCGCTAAACGCCCGCGCGTCGTCACCTGCTGTATGCCGCTCGAACGATCGTGCCGCGGTCGGACCGGGTGCAACCGTGCAAGCGGGGTGTGTCCTCCCTCCATCGAAGGACACACCCCATGGTGAGGCCGTCATGGCATCACCGTCACGAAGCAGTCAGACTTTCTGTGACTGCTGCTCTACTTGGCAAGGCGTTGCTGGCTCTCGCGGACCGCTTTGAATGACAACACCCCGTGGCGAAGAACCCCTGGGTTCTCGAGTTCAAGCTGGGACCTATTTTATGTACGAGAACCGCCTGCGATCGATCGTCAGCGCAACAGCGACGATGATGGTGAATCCGTAAATGATCTGTTGAGCGTTGGGATTCACGCCGGCGACTGTAGTGCCGACACGGAGAACCGTCAGGATGAGTGCGCCGAACAACACGCCGAGCGGATTCCCCACGCCACCGGTGATCGCGCAGCCACCGATGATGGCCGCTGCGATGCAGGGCAGCAACAGGGAATCGGCCAGACCCGGGGCCGCTGAATACTGTTTGGCGGCCAGAAGAATGGACGCGAGTCCCGCGGACAAGCCGGAGATCGCGAACGCAAGAATTTTGGTGCGCCGTGCGGCCATGCCAGTCAACAGTGTGGCCCGTTCGTTCAAGCCGACTGCATAGAGCGCTTGTCCTGCATTCGTAAGGTAGAGGAAAAGACTCATCAATATGACAAGCACGACACACGCCCATACCCCGACGGTGAGTCCTGCGAGTTGTTGATCGACCAACCAGCCGATGTACTCATAACCGGTGCTGATCGGCACAGTTTGGGCGTTGGACCAGATGAGCGCAGCCGCTTGCCACAGACCCAATGCGCCCAGCGTGACGATGAACGAGGGCACTTGCGCAACTGCCACCAAGAAGCCGTTGAGCGCGCCCGCCAGCGTAGTCAGCACGAGGACGGCGAGAAGCCCGCCGGGTCCGAAAGACTGCAGTGAGTGCGCCAAAATGATCGTTCCCAGCGATGCCAGGGCCGCGCTGGAGAGGTCGATACTGGCGACGAGAAGTACGGGCATTTGCCCGAGAGCCAGTATCAAGATCGGAAGGGACTCGTCGATCAACACCTTCAAGCTCGGTGCACCTATGAAAGTAGGTTCGATCGCGGAAATAATCGCTACGAAAACGATCAGCACAATGACAGGAACGAAACTCCGCCAGTTGCCGTCGGCGGTGATGCGCCGCAAGGGCGCGCGTTGAAGGGTGTCAGTCGACATGTCCGGCGACCATCTTTCCGAGGAGTTCTGTCTGAGTGGGCGGGTTCTCGCCGTCGCATGTGTAACGGCCGGTGATTTTCCCATCGCGCATCACAAGGATGTTGTGGCTCAAGCCAAGTGCTTCTTCGAGTGTGTCAGGCAAGATGATTACGGCCTTGCCAGCCTCGCACTGATCTCGGACGATCCGGAATACGTCTTCTTTCGCTCCCGGATCGAGCCCTCTCGTGGGGTGGTCGAGTATCAGGACGTCTTGATTCTCGGACAGCAACCACTTGCCCAATACGATCTTCTGCTGGTTGCCGCCGGAGAACCTCCCGAGGTCAGCTTTGGGATCCTGCGGGCGCACACTGAGATCGCGGATCCACTTTTCGGCCAGCTTGGTCCGAGCTCGGGGGTCGATCACGCCGAACTTCGTCACCACTTTGGGCGTTGCAAGAACCAGATTCTTCTCCACCGACAGGCCCGCAACCATTCCCTCGGCCTTACGTTCGGCCGGGATGTACCCGATTCCTTGTGCAACGGCGTGCCGCGGTGATCGAAATGTCGTTTGCTTCCCGCGCAACGAAATTGATCCTTGATGGCAGGGCTCTGACCCGAACAGGGCACGCACGAGTTCCTCGCGCCCCGAGCCTGTCACTCCGACGATTGAAAGCGCCTCTCCCGCGTGCGCGGCAAACGAGACGTCGTTGAATTGGCCGCGTACGGAGAGGCCGTTGACTTCGATCATCGGCTTGGTCGCCTGGTAAGGAACGCGACGGTCTTCTTGGTAGTACGTCGAGGACGTTTCACGGCCGATCATCAAGCGATACAGCTCTTCTTCGTCAGCTTCGCTCGCCTTACGTTCGGCCACGATCTGCCCGCCGCGCATCACGTAGACCCGGTCACTCATTCGCAGTACCTCATCGAGACGGTGCGAGATGAAGATGACAGAGCCGAGCTTTTTGAGGTTGCTGACCTCGGCTTCGAGTACCGCGATGTCCTTTGCCTCGAGCACGGACGTCGGTTCGTCGAGAATGATGACGGGTGCGACACCGCTGTCTTCGATCACGGCGAGAGCCTTTGCGATCTCGACCATCTGGCGTTGCGCAAACGACAGTGCTTCGGTCAACGCCATCGGATCTACGTCGAGACCTACTCGTTCGAGGAATTTTCTGGCTTTGGACCGCATCGACGACCATCGCATGAGACCCATTTTGACGCTGGATTTTTCGTTGCCGAGCAGGATATTTTCGGCGACGGTCAAAGTCGGCACCAGCGACTGTTCCTGATGGACGATACCGATCCCGTGCTGTGCGGCGATTCGAGGACTGCCGAGCTTGGCTTCCTTCGAATCTCTCAACACTGCGCCCGTATCGGGTTGATACACACCAGACATGATCTTGAGGAGTGTGGATTTGCCGGCGCCGTTCTCTCCGATCAGGCCCACGACCTCGTGTGGTCTGATTTCCATGGAGACATTACTCAGAGCCGCGACGGCACCGAAGGTCTTGTTGACTTCTCGGAGCTCGATCAGCGGTTGATGCGAGGTGAGCGTGTTCTGCGTCATTTGATTACCCTTAGCCTGCGGCGGCTGCTCCAGCCGGTCAGCGTCACCGCGACGATGATCACGGCGGCTTGAATTCCCTTTTGCCAGTACACACTTGCACCGATCAAGATCAGCCCGTTGCCCAGAACGACAAGGATCGCCACTCCGATCAGCGACTGCAGCATTCCACCGCGGCCGCCACTGAGCAGAGTTCCACCGAGCACGACCGCCGAAATGCCGAGGAAGAGATAGCCTTGTCCGACCGCTACGTCCCCGACGCCCAGGCGGGTCGCGCCGAGCACTCCCGCTATTCCGAAACAGGTTCCCGCAAAGGCGAATACGCCAATCTTGTACCGTGAAACATTGACGCCGGAAAGCGCTGTGACCGCCTCGTCGCCTCCGATGCCGTAGGCGTACCGGCCCAACCGCGTGTATCGGCTCACCGCCCACGCCAGCGCCACGACAATCGCTGCGATTATCAGCGACTTGGGAATTCCGAGGATCGTACCGGCGGTCAACCCCAGCAGACGTTCGTCGAGCATCTTGGGGGTGTCAGATCCGTACAAGACGGTCGCCAAACCCAACCCGATGGACCAGGTACCCAGGGTGACCATGAACGAGGGCAACTTGAAGGTGACATGGACCCAGCCAGCGAAGAATCCGAAGGCGGTGCCGACTGCGACTGCAATGGGAATTGCCCAGTATCCGAGGTCGAGACCGTTTTGGCTGTTGAGACCCAAGAGCGTGAATGTCAGGCAACATCCCGCCATGACTCCTTCGACGGACAAGTCGATCGATCCGGTGAGGATGACGAGAGTCAGACCCATCGCCACGATCAGGGGAATCGCGGCCTGGTCGAGGAGGGTTTGAAGGTTACCTACGGTGAGGAAACCGTCGGCAGCGATGGAGAAGGCGACGAAAAGAACGACCAAGGCGATAGGTGGGCCGAGCTGAGATCCTGGTGCAGCGCTTCGTCTGCGCTTTGCAGTCACCTGGACGTGGGGTGCGCCCGTGGCGGGCGGACTTGCGACGTTCGTCATAGCTCACTCAGTTTCTGTCGTGAGATCTGCGGTGCGGCGGCGACAGCCGAGTGGACTGTCGCCGACGGCACTGCGGGGTCTTCGGGTTGTGTCAGTCGATGGGCTTGGCGATACGCGCGAACACGTCGGTGTCGAGTTCGTTCATCAACGCCGCAAGATCAGGTGGGGTGAGGTACTTGTCGACGTTGTTCGCGTCCACGAGGTCCCCGGCTGCGTAGAACTGCCGCTGTTCGTTGGTCATCTTCGTGACGTCAAGCTCGCCAGTGGCGGCTTGATATCCGAGAGCAAGTCCCAGCGCTCCGGTGTAGTACTGATCTGACGCGTACGTATTGAACAGAGTTCCGTCTTTGACTGCCTGGAATGCGTCGTGCACACCGTTGGAGGAGCTCGAGATCACGATGTCCGGGCGGTTGGCCTCCTGGACAGCCGTGATTGCGCCCAGTGCCATGGCATCGTCTGCTGCCCAAATGCCCTTGATTTGAGTGCCGTACTTAGTCAGCAGCGTCTGGGTTACCTGGTAGGACTTGCTTCGGTCCCAGCTCGCTACCTGCTGATCGAGCATCGTGACATTGGGAGACTCCGACAGCGCCCGCTGAAACCCTTCGTAGCGCTGGCTTGCAGGGAGATTGTCCAGAATGCCCTGCAGTGCGACCACGCCACCGCTGCCGACCTTGTCCATCATTTCTTTGGCGGTTTCGTAGCCGTCGTCGCGACCGTCGAAGGAAACATGCGCAACCCAATTCGGTGCAAAGTCGTAAGCTTTGACCTCGTCGTGCTTGTTCCACAAGGTAGTGATGTAACCGCCGGCCTGTTGAACAGCATTCACAATTGCCGGCGTATCCGACGATTGGTTCACGTTGATCGAAACAATCGACTTCTTGTCGCCGGCCAGCGCGGCCTTGACCAGTGAAAGCTGCTTCTGTGAATCCCCGTCCGTCGTAATGACCTTCAAGGGGATCCCGACATGATCCGCGTACGCCTGTGCGCCCTTGACCAGTTCAGCTTCGTAGGGTGTGGCGTAAGTTCGGATCACCATGACCAGCTGGAGATCATCCTTGGTCACAGGTGCTGGCTGTGCGCCCGAGGCACCGCCGGTAGAAGTGCATGCCGTCAAGAAAACGGCAAAAGCAGCGATAAGAACTGCCAGGACAGCCGCCGGGCGACGGGCGGTGCGGCCGGCCTTCCGAACCTGCACCCGTTTCTGTCGGTCACGAGACATGAGGGAACCTCCGAGATGAATGGCCGTCGGGACGGCGTGGTGATTGGGCAGAGCCTTCTCGTCGCCTGTCGATCGGCTCCCAGCCGCCGAATTCCGTTTGGACGCTGACCCACTGGAGTGGGCCACAAGACTTGCTTGAATGAAGTGTTAACCAGCTCACAACGGCCAGCAAGGGGGAAATGTGCTGCAGCGGGGTGCAGTTTTGCTATCTGCCGTCGGAGCCGAGGGTCCAATGTCGGTTCTTTTCGGACTAGATTGTCACTTCACTCGATCGGGCTGCCCAATCGTGCGAAGGGGTCGCTGTCGAGTTCGGCGACTAGCGCTGAGAGCTCGGGAGGGGTGAGATACGGACCGACATTGGTGTGATCGACCAGTTCTCCCGAGGCATAAAACTGTCTGTGCGCGTGGTCGAGTGCATTCACATCGAGTTTTCCGGTAGCGGCTTCGTAGCCGAGCGCGAGACCGACCGCTCCTGTGTAGTACTGATCCATGGCGTAGGTGTTCAGCAATCTGCCGTCATCGATAGCCCCGAAGGCATCGCTGATTCCGTCATCTCCGGAAATCACGATATCGCTGCGGTTTGCCTCTTGCGCCGCCTTGATGGCCCCGAGCGCCATCTGGTCGTCTGCGACCCATATTCCCTTGATTTGACTTCCGTACTTAGTCAACAGGGTTTGCGTCACTTGGTACGCCTTACCGCGATCCCAGTCGCCCACTTGCTGGTCCAACATGGTGATCCCGGGTGATTCTGCCAATGCTCGTTGGAATCCCTCGTAGCGTTGTGCAGCAGGAAGGTTATCCAAAATTCCTTGCACCGCGACGACACCACCGCTTCCGACCTTGTCCATGAGCCCTCGTGCGGTCTGGTACCCGTCAACACGTCCGTCGAACGCTATGTGCGACACCCAGTTTGGTGGATAGTTCCATACCTTGACATCGTCATGCTTGTTCCACAGCGTGGTGATGTATCCGCCGGCTTGAGAAACAGCGTTCACGATCGCGGGGGTATCCGAGGATTGGTTGACATTGATGGCAACGATGGATTTCTTGTCGCCCGTCAGGGCAGCTTTGACGAGCGACAGTTGCTTCTGAGAATCGCCGTCGGTGGTGATGACCTTCAACGGCACTCCGACATGGTCTGCGTACGCTTGTGCGCCCGTGACCAGTTCTGCTTCGTAAGGTGAAGTGTAAGTACGGATTACCAGTACGAATTGGAGGTCTTCCTTGCTTACCGGGTCAGGTTGCCCAGATGCAGCGTCCCCCGTCGCAGTGCACGCGAGAGACAAAAACATCAAAAGGGTGGCCAGAATCGAGGTGGCGAAAAGACGTAAGGACCGCCTCGTCCTGTGAAAAGAAGTACGGCCGCGTGCTTTCATGACTACCTCCGGATGCTGAGATGTGAACGAGCGTCGCTTAACAGCGGTGTCCGCCCAGGAAATGACCGTCGACGCTTCTCGTGGAACGTAAATCCACCGCAGGGCGAAGTGCTGGACGAGTGTTACCTGGGTCACAAGCTCGGGCAAGGGGTGAAATCGCGACATGGGGATGCAAATTTGCAGATGGACAGGTGGGGAAGGCGAGTTCCGGATGTACTGGCGTAAGCACCTGAATGCCGCGTTGAACGGCTTTGGCGTGACGAGAATGTCGGCTCGCCGCTCCTGATCGATGGGGTGCGCATTGACGGCACGTGGGAAAATTGGACGTCTCACGTCTCACGTCTCTCCTCGCGGCAGCGACAAGCGGGACAAGTTGAGACGAGCCGATTCGGTGAACGTCCGGTCTGGTCCAGGTCGAACCGTTTTATGTGTCCACTGATGAAACGGTGTCGTCGCAGCAGAAGACGACACGACCAGAACGGTTCGGTGTGCTGTTCAGCTGAGTACCAGAGAATCAAGAATTAGGGCATCGCGCAGGTTATGCCGTGCTTATTCGAATCGATACGAAGCTCTCTCGGGCATAGACACGGCACTGCGCAGAGCTGATGTGCTGATCTACCCGGCCACAAATTGAGCAGGGGCGATCAGCCTGCAACTCGCTCGTTCTCGGCGACGTGGAGCGGCTGCGGCCGTGTACGAGCTTCGAATTGCTCTCCCCAGTCGCGCATGGCCACGATGATCGGGACCAGCGTCACCCCGAGTTCAGTGAGGGAGTACTCAACCTTCGGGGGGATTTCTCGGTAAATGTGTCGGTCGATGATGCCATCGGACTCTAGTTCCCGTAGTTGCCGCGTAAGCATGCGTTGAGACACGTCCGGGATGAGTCTGCGCATCTCGTTGAAACGCTTCGTCCCCGTCATCAGGTGATACAAGACGAGGGCCTTCCACTTACCGCCGAGGACATCGACCGTCGCAGCCACCGGACACGCGAAGTCGTGTGCCGAGGTTGGGGCAATCGTGGTCGGCCGGTCGCTCATGGTCTCCTCTACGAAAGTGGCACTGGCAGACAATCCCCGTCGAGGACGTCACAGCGCAGCTGACAGCATTGTCGAGTTTACGGCACAGCGCACCACCGACGTCTTTCACGCAAGTTCACGATTCCCGGTCAAATGGAGAGGTCCCGACAGGCAGCCGTGCACCTCACATAACTGCGCCCGAGGACCTCATCTCCAGAGCATGCTTCGAGTGAGCGCAGCGTCTACTTTCCGGGGCGCTGTTTTTCGAATGCAGCACGAATCGGATGCGTGTCGTAGACGATGACGAGTTCGGTGATCTTTCCTGCGTCGTCCAGATGAGCGATGTCGATCACAGTGAACGGTGCCGGGGTGCCGTCTGCAAGCGTCCAATCGAAGTCGAACCAGAACGCAACGACCACTTGACCCGCGTGGTTCCCGGTCATGGTCGTCTTCAATTCCAGGCGCGATTCTGCGTTGTCGCGGAACAGTTCTGGGTAAAACTCGTGCGCCGGCACATCGCCGTACAGCGGCGAATGGACGACAGCAATGTCGCAAAAAGACGAAGAACGCGTTCCACGTCTCCGGCAGCGAGGGCGTCGAGGTATTCGTGGACGAAGTCTGAATCAGCCATTGGTCTTGCATAGCGCGGTTGATCGAAATAGTGCACATGCCGCAACTACTCGTCACTCGACTGAACCTGACGTCGCGTGCCTGCAACCTGGACCGACAGCTCCGCCGGGGGACGCCGACAACCTAGTGTCCGTTTGCGTCACGGCGTGGTTGTCCGACAGACGATTTGGTTATGACCGGATCAAGCGATACCGATGCGACGAGGCTGGAGATATGAACCATGCGCCGCCGGTTTCCGCTCGGGTGCAGGGCGTACAAGCACCTCGTGCGAGAAGGTATACAAACCGTTCCTATGCAACAAAACAGGTACTACTGCACACGATTGTGCGTACTGACGAAGGTGAACATCCAGCGATACAGTGTGAAAGATCAGCGCCCGCACGGGCACCTTCACTGTCCTAGGAGTTATCTGCATGTCTTCTCTTCTATTGTCCGAGTACGACTTCCAAGGTCTGAAACTGAAGAACCGGGTTGTCATGTCGCCGATGTGCACCCACAGCGCCGACGACGAGGGCAATATCACCGATTGGCACCGCACTCACTATTCAGCTCGCGCGCTGGGACAGGTCGGCCTGATCTTCCTCGAAACTCTGGTCGTCGACCGCAAAGGCAAAATCGGCGAGGGTGACATCGGCATCTGGAACGACTCCCACGTCGAGGGGCTCTCGCGCCTGGTCGAACTGTTGCACAGTTTCGGCTCGAAGGTCGGAGCGCAGCTCGGGCACGCGGGCCGCGTCGCCAACGCCGCGGGCGTCGAGCATGTCGGTCCTTCTCCAATCCCGTTCAGTGAAAGCTCAGTTGTTCCAAAAGAACTCACGGCGGACGACATCAAGAGGATCGTTTCGTTGTTCGGCGACGCCGCACGGCGGGCCGCGAAAGCTGGCTTCGACGTACTCGAAGTACACACCGCGCACGGTTACCTCCTCAACGAGTTCCTCTCACCGCTGGCCAATGTTCGCACCGATCAGTACGGTGGCAGCCCCGAGAACAGGTACCGCATCGTCGGTGAAGTGATCGACGAGGTGAAGAAACACTGGTCCGGCCCACTGTTCGTACGTATTTCGAGCACCGACTACGCCGAGGGCGGCAACACCCCCGAAGCCTTCCTCGCGTACGGAAAGATGATGAAGGAGCAGGGCGTCGATCTCATCGATTGCAGCTCGGGCGGTATCGCTCCCGTCGCGGTCCGGTCGTACCCAAACTACCAGGTCCCTGCGGCGGAGCTCCTTCGTAGCGAGCTCGACATCGCAACCGGTGCGGTAGGTCTCATTCAGACGGGACGCCAGGCCGAGGAAATTCTCCAGAACGAACGAGCCGACCTCATCTTCATCGGTCGGCAGCTCCTGCGTGATCCATTCTGGGTTCGTTCGGCCGCCGACGACCTCAAGGACTACGTTTCTGTTCCCGTTCAATACACCCGGTACGGCTCCACCTGGATTGACACACCGGAACCCGTTGCGGTTTAGCCCATCGGGCCCTGCGAGCACAGCTTCCGGTAGCTCGCAGGGCCTGGTACGCACTCGAAAGAATCGGCACGCGTCAGACAAGGCGCGTTGAGTGCACTGCGCCCGAAGTTGCGCGCTTGGTCCAGGGGTCTTCCATAATGCGATAGATGGTCGGGACAAGCGTGTTGCGTAGGCGGTCCAACTGTTAGCGTCGACCCAGCCCCCCGCGCGCAGAACGCGCGTGGCAAACAACAAGGCCGTTGGTGCGGGCCGTCGCGAGGTGTGATCGTAAGACCTCCGTGGTGGCCCCTGTGGGCGGAGACTGCTGTGATTGTGAGGTTGAAGGCTGTCCTCGCGTATCAGGAGCGGCGCCTTACCGTTCATGCTGAACGGGAGTTATAGATCTCAGCGCAGTTGGTCTCGTACGGCGTGGGCACGCCGAGGGTTCGGCCCTTAAGCTCGACCTGAGAATTTGATTGCACACTCCCATGCGGTGTCGGCATGGTCGAGTGGTGGGTCCTGCAGTGTCGTCAGGACCCTGCGTGCGATCTCCGGGTGGGTGATAGTCGAACCCCATCGCTTGGGTCAAATCCCAAGTTTAGATTACTTTTTCGCTGATCTGCTTGTCGTATACGGTTGCGGCGTCGAGGTCGATGCCGTCAATGCGGTAGCGCAGTTCGGCCGAAGTAACGGATGTGAAACCCTTCTCCATCTGCCGGGCGGTCTGGCGGTACAGTTCTTCGAATCCGCCGCCGTAGTGATTCGCCGGTGTGTTGAGAGTTGACCTCCGTGACGAGTCGGGCTGGACGCGCAGGTGCGTTGCTACGTGCGTAAGCTCGGCGGTGATGACGATGTTGTGGTCGATGATCCACTGCTGGGGAATGGCAGACAGCACTCTCCGCGGTGACTCCGTGCGAGTTCGGAGGCACACAGTGCTACTGAAGTCCTAGTAGTTATGACGAAGCCGCCGGAACCTGACGGTGTCCAGCGGCTTCAAGGGCCGGTGCCCGTCTTGCGCCTCTCGGCACCGGATAGTTATTCCGCGCCGTTGACCATCGCACTAGCTCATTTTTCTGGTGATGATCGTTCGCAGTACGAAGCGGAAGACCACCGCGGTGCCGGCTCCGACCGCGACGCCGGCCATCAAGTCGGCGACGAGAACCACGACGATGGCACCGAGAACCGTGGCCGCTGCGATCGCCAATGCAACATCAGCAGATGCCGGCCGAGGACCGTTGATCGCAGAACCCCTCTCCATGCTGCCGACGCGGTTATCAAGATCATCACACGCCGTTTGACGCGGAAGTCGGACCCACGCTGTTCAATGGGACAGGAACCGGCTACGAGGAGGTCAGGCCATGTGTGGGCGCCATGCAAGCACAAGCTCGAGCAAGGAATTGCAGTCGTTTTTCGACACCATGCAAACAGTCGGCGACGAACTGCCCCGTCCTACAACGTCGCACTCACCCAACCGGCCCGTGTGATCCTCGAACGAACCCCACGCGAGGAACCCGACTCCGAGCCCCAGCGCCAGCTCCGGACCGTCCGCTGGGGATTGCTCCCTGCCTGGGCAAAAGACCGGAAGATGGCGTCCAAGCTGATCAACGCCCGCAGTGAAACCGTCACGGAGAAG
>Ga0154000_1000070_pt1 | contig 32774 bp, 26 predicted proteins | sample TSNC084MetaG_FD_104674 | JGI IMG/M metagenome (GOLD analysis project Ga0154000, IMG submission 104674) | Attine ant fungus gardens microbial communities from North Carolina, USA - TSNC084 MetaG | ecosystem: Host-associated > Fungi > Mycelium > Unclassified | place: USA: North Carolina, Lumber... | reverse complement strand
GGATTTCGGTTACCCGCATACATTTCTCCATATAGACAATGCTATCCATGTGAAGCTTTATCTTTTCGTAATCATGAACAATTTCGATATAAGGGCAAAAATCTATTTTCAAATACTCCATTAGTAACTTTTCTAAAACCTTTTGCATCTCAGTAATATCCTTGAAATAAGGTATATTGATTAGCATTGTTTTTTCACTTCCCCTTTGTTATTTGCTGTCTAGTTTTCCGTGTGCTTCCTTTGGAAATCCGTCGTTTTTTACTGTTCGCATAGTTTGAAAAGTCATACAACCTGGGCTATAATCCTTGGGAGATCTGCTGTATGGTCTTCAAAACTTCTCCCGGTGGACCGAGATATGCGTAGAATATTCCAGGTAAAATCAAAATCTTACTATATAGACGGAGAATCCCTTAGTTCCAAAAAGGTCCTACAAACCTAACGGATTTACTGTCCAGGTTCCTTACATACAAGAAATAATAACCGGTAGTGGTGGCAACATAATTTCTGCTTGCGACAGCGTTATTAACCTGCACGCAATGATAAATCCCATCCGGATATACTACACCAACCTGTCCCAAACCACTAACACTTATGGAAAAACGCACCACGTTTCCTGCGTATGTGTACAAATCTTTTGATGCTCTTACATCACCAGCCTCTAACGTCCAATCAATATTCATATAGGAACAACTTCTAAGCAATGGGCTGTCACCATAATACACCGGCGTACGAAGCGCTAATAACTCTTCCGGGCTAAGCTGGATTTCAAAATCTCCAATTACCCCCTCTGCCTCTGTTTCCGGTATTTCATTCTCGTCTATCCCATTGTCAAACACCGTCTCCAACGAGCTGTCTACCGCCGTTTTATACGTCGATGTTACGGTTCCGCTAATGGCATACGCAGGAATGCTGCTGCCCAGTAAGAACAATCCTGTAAACATCGACATCACGGCCCTGCTAAATTTTCTCTTCTTATAAATCTTCATCCTTTCAATCCTCCTCTGTAGTTCAGTTTTATTTCCAAACAGATAGGAGTTCAGATAGCCCACTCTTCCCTCTTCCGTTCTAGAAAACGTCAGTAGCATCGCGAAGTATTGCCTGCAGTTAAAATACTTCGCACCTGCCTGGCAGGTCAGCAGGTCACAGTTGCTTTCACTCCAGTCTGTATATACCGACAGCAGGCAATAAACGAGAGGGTTAAACCAGTGAATAATCTTCACACATTCGCAGGCATATTTAAACCACAACTCATGTTTTCGGTAATGGGTCAGTTCATGGTAAAATATCATCCGAAGTTCGTCATTCGAGAGGGTATTATATGGCAGCAATATAGTGGGACGCAGTAATCCCGTTAACACCGGGCAGCCGCAAAGATCGTTACTATAAATGCGCATCTTTCTCTTAATCCCGAGATCGGCACATACCTCCCGGAAAATCTGTTCCGCACCTTCCTGCTCAACGGGCACATCGCCCTTTCGCAGACGAAAGATCTTAACAAATTCCGGTATACGGTATAGAACAATGACCACTGCCGCCACCAGCCAAAGAGTTCCGAAACTCTCGAAGAACGGAGAGAGTTCCGGTGCAGTCCACATATGCAATCCCTTTTCAGTTCTTGCTTCTTCCTTTAGCAGTTTCAACCCATACACAAATGGCACCAGATACAGAACCAGTACCGCTTTCAAATATAAATAGACCAACTCTATGCCTCTGCGCGACAGCGCGTAACGAAAAACCGCCCACAGTGCCATCGCACAGCTGCCAGTGATGCTTGTAAGAACCACTGCAAAGAATGCTACATTAATCCAATTCATCGATCAACGCTTGAATTTTCTCGATTTCATTCTTCTTCAGCTTCCGGTTCTTATTTAATGCGCTTAAGAATACATCCGGACTGTTATTCGACCAGAGTTCTGCGCACTTCTGGATTTCTCCTACGCCATAATCCAGCTCATCGACCAGAGGATGGTACAGGAAGGCACGTCCCTGACGGTACATGTCAAGAAAATCCTTCTTCACCAAACGTGTCAAAAAAGTCGACACAGTCTGGGGCTTCCAGCTCTTACCGTACTTTCCATTCACCTTGTCCAGGATCTCCGGCAGAGCCATGTCATGATCTGTATCCCAGATACATTTCATTACTACTACTTCACAGTCTGTGAGTGCTTTAATATCCATTTGTATAACCTCCGCAATTACTCGTGTAGTGATTGTAACATGCTTTCAATTTTTGTGCAAGTATTTTTCACGCGGATTTGTATATTTTTATCATTCTTTTTCATGTAGTTCGACTACTCAGGCAAGTCTACCCATTATCCTGCCTTTATCCCATGTTTTCCACTTCTGCAATGGCCTTTTGCTTAGCGGGCTGATTTTCCGCCTCCACATAGCCGGCGACATTCTCCGCATGGTCACAGATACGCTCCAGATTCGCCAGCGCATCCAAGAAAAGCACACCTGCTGCAGTGGTGCATTCCCCTCTGTTCAGCCGGTCGATATGATCTTCGCGGAACTGTTCCTCAAAAGCGTCTACCTTATCTTCTAATTCATTTACCAGCTTGATATTCTGAGGGGAGGTTTGAGAACGGGCCAGGAAAGCATTCTCCAGTGCCTCCATAACCGTATCTCCCATCTGCTTCAGCTGCTGCAGGGCCTCCGAAGAGAAAGCCACGTTATTTCGTGTACGGACCTGCGCTAACTCTGCCAGGTTCTCCGCATGGTCGCCGATACGCTCCAGGTCATTAATCGTGTACATCAGATTTCGCAGCTGCAGCGCCTGCTTCTCATTCAGAGACAGACCATTGACCCTTACCAGGAAATCCGTAAGGATTTTGTCCAGCTCATCAATCACCTGCTCATTCTTCAGGACCGTATTCGCTGCGTCTTCATCCATATCCCCCAAGGCCTTCAAAGCCATCTGGGTGTTATCCAGACAGATCGCTCCCATCGCCAGCACTTCATGCGTCGCTGCTTCCAAGGCAAAAGTCGGGGTCTCTACCCGATATTCTGCCAAACGCTGCTGCACCGCCTGTACCGGATCCTGCTGCTCTTCGTAACTGGGAGGCAGGATTTTCTCTGCCAGAGATACCAGCTTGTTTGCAAACGGGAAGAGAATCACGGTGTTGACCACATTGAACACGGTATGGAATATGGAAATTTCCACACTATTAATCGATGTACTGCCAAAGGCCGGATAGACCGAGAATACCACCACTCCTATGATGCCGAAGATAATCGCCCCGATTACATTAAACAAAAGATGAATCACCGCTGCCCGCTTTGCATTCCGGTGTGCGCCGGCACTTGCAATCAGGGCCGTAACGCAGGTACCGATATTCTGACCCAGTGTAATAAATACGGCGGCATTCCAGTTTACCACGCCATTCATCGCCAAGGTCTGCAAGATACCTACCGATGCAGAGGAGCTCTGGATGATACCGGTTACCACTGTACCCACCAGGATTCCCAGAACCGGGTATTTTCCGATAAACTGGAAGGCATCGGAGAAGATCGGGGCATCCTTATAAAGAGAAATCGCATCGGACATGAAGCTGAGGCCGATGAACAGGATTCCAAAACCGACCAGGATCTCTCCGGCCATCTTCTTCCGCTCTTTTTTACTGAACATCAACAGCAGCGCTCCGATACCTAACAGCAGGGGCGCGAAGAATTCCGGCTTCAGCGCACTGGCCCACTCATTCATGGAAACCAGCCAGCTGGTAACGGTGGTACCGATATTGGCACCCATAATAACGCCCACTGCTTGGGCAAGGGACATCAGACCTGCATTTACAAAGCCGACTACCATTACCGTGGTAGCAGAACTACTCTGGATTACCGCCGTCAGAAGTGCACCTGCCAGCACTCCCATCAGCCGGTTATTCGTCAGCACTCCCAGCAGCGTCTTCATCTTACCTCCTGCCGACTGCTGGAGTCCCTTGGCCATCAGATCCATTCCATATAGGAACATTCCCAGGCCGCCCAGGAACTTAAATATCATACCTACATCTGTTAAACTCATCTCTGTTAACCTCTTATTTCCCTTTTTCTATATTCGCATTTAAGATTATACCACAGCTTTATTAAATCTGTGCTAATTAATTTAAATTTGTATAAAAATTATGTAAAGATGCGGGTTTTTGAGAAAGATAGGATGGGATGATCCGGCCATTACACTTGAAATAATTTGAATGTGTGATGTGCGCATTTCGCAACCTCCATTTCTTTGTTATGGAGATTATTGACATTTACACGGGAAAAAATTCAGCCTCTCTGGATACTCCAACTTGTTAATCTAATTAAAAATTTTTATGTTTTTCTTAATTCTATTAATATATTGACGTGTAACTCCTAAATCTTCAGCTATCTCACTATCAGAGAAACCTTTTAACAATAATATCACAATATCTTTATATTTATTTGGCAAATTTTCCATGCTTCTTGATAAATCTATATATGTAATTACATCCTCATAGCTCTCAATAAAAGTACTTATATATAATATATAAAGAGATTTTCTGCAATTTGTAAACGAAAGACAAATAATTGGATATAACCTCTTCTCTACTTTTATGAGAATTTCAACTCTCTGTCCCACTTTCACAACAAAACTAGTCAAAGGCTACCTGGCAAAGGCTTATAATATATCTTTTATAGGATATGCAAGGAACATAAACTAATTTAGGCCAAAAGTTTCTGCGTTCTGACTCGAAATTCGGCTTGACTATTCATGATAATTCTCATATAATACTATTAACACAATATTATCGGCTATAGAAACATGAAATGATTAGAGTCTCAAAAGACGCTGGTAATAGTTTTTTACACCTTGATAATTAGTACATTTTATAATAAACACCTATCTTCTACATTCCAACTTTATAAAAGCATCCCCTTGTGGAAATACAAGGTTGTGATTTTCAAGCGACCCTCAGGAATTCCACGATCTCATCGACCGTCTGTCTCAGGAATACTAAGCCTTATCACTGTAAAGGACAGCAAAAGGTTTATCGTCTATCACCGGAAAAATTTGCTCTGCAAAGGAGCTTGTTGATTATCATTTACTACAAAAGACATACGCCACCTCTCATAATTGTTGTCTTTATTATCCCAGTTTTAGGAGATTTGTAGGTAAATGTGTTAAGTATTGGAGGTACAAATATTTATGTCAGACAGCATTGCTGTTTTGACGCTCTAATCATAATAGAAATGAGGAGGATTTGATATGAAAAAAAATCTACTATGGATACTTGTAATGTTAGTATGCCTGAGCTTTGTTGCTTGTAATAGTAACACTGCCGCAACTGACTTGCAGGAACCGGAGGAATCGCTGCAGGAAGTCACAAAAACAACCCCTGCTCCGGAGGAATCGAAGGAATCACTGCCGGAAGCCACAAAAACAACCCCCGCCCCGGAGGAATCTACCGATACTACTGCTGCGATGACGGATTCTGTACCGGAAAATGCCTGGGCAGAGGCCTATCTTGGCGTCGTAAATCGTCTTATTGACCAATATGGTGAAGGAGCCATAGAGCTCGACGACAATGGTCACAGTGAACATATGACCGGTGTTGGTATTGTTCGCTTAATAGATTTTGACGGAAATGGAGTTTATGAGCTTTACTGCGCATATCAGGTTGATGATTGTCCCTGGGTTAACAAGCAGATTATCTATGGTTATGACAACGGCCTAATTGTGTTATTAGAGGAATGCGAGGTAAGCAATCCCGGAACGGATGTTTCCCCGACAACCTCTTTTTTGAAAAAGGACGGAAAAGTTTATTTAGTTCAAGTAGATGAGATCACGGATGGTGATTACTATACGCTGCAAGATGGTGAAATGGTTTCCGTATTCAGTTATTACTATAATTGGTTAGATGGGGGACCGGGCGTCATAAACGGTGATACGGTCACGGAGGAAGAAGGCGCCGCGGCGATAGAAGAAATGCGGGCAGGTGGTACAATAGATTATATAATCCTGGCTTACGAAGCGGATTCTGCCCAACTTACAAAAACCCAGGCTGCAATAGAGGAACTTATTGCACAGACAAAATAGGCCGGATAAGAGGATCGTGCCTGAAAAGGATGTGCTCGTTTGAACACATCCTTTTCTAATGCTAAGTTTTATGGATATAATTTACTTTTTGTAAAGATTATACTTCAGCTAATGCCTTATAAGTATTTACTCCAGCTACTCCATCTGCCCCGAGACCATTGCTGTTTTGGAAAGAAATAACCCCCTGTTTGGTTGAGGAACCAAAGTCGCAGTCAATTCCATTTGACAACTGAATGCCGTGGGCATATAGTCCAATCTGTAAAACTCCTACAAATAAATTATTGGAACCCTGAATTACGTTGTGAGATGAGATTGCCGAGGCGGTTTCGCTTCCCCAAATACCATCTGCTGACAAACCAGCGCCATATACGGAATTTAATGCTGACTGAATGGCAGTTATATATGCCTTTTTACAGGCCGGTCCCCACTTTCCATCAACACTCAAACCTGAACTAAATCTACTGTTTAGTTCTTTTTGGGCCGTCTGTATAGTGGAAGTGCTGCTTGCGCCATTTGTTCCAACATAATTCTGATGCATATAGCCAATACCAGTACCCGCTACATTTACATGCATCCAAACACCAGATCTGGTACCGTCAACTTCGAAAGTATCTCCTTTATATAATTGCCCTATGATTGTCCCACCAGGAGTTGCACGAACATATACACCATTACCTGTGCAGATGGCTGTTCCCGCTGATATCCAATCACTACCGCCAGAGGAATCGCTTTGTGCTAATGCTTTGAACGTAGCAAGTCCGGCTGTACCGTCTGCGCTTAGCCCATTTTTTGACTGAAATGCAATAACACTTTGCTTTGTAGCGGGACCAAAAGAGCAATCAATACCGGATGTCAAAACATTATGTGCACATAATCCAATTTGCAAAACACCGACAAAAAGGTTGTTAGCACCTTGGCTTAAATTGTGAGCTGAGATTGCAGACTCTGTCTTGCTTCCCCAAATACCATCTACTGACAAGCCAGCGCCATATACGGAATTTAATGCTGACTGAATGGCAGTTATATAGGCCTTTTTGCAGGCCGGTCCCCACTTCCCATCTATGCTTAGTCCGGCGCTAAATCGATTATTTAACTCGATTTGTGCTGTTTTAATACTGGAACCTTCATTGTCGTCATAGGAGACATAATCCTGATGCATATAGCCAATGCCCACACCAGCCGCCTTAATATGAACCCAAACACCAGATTTGGTTCCATCTACCTCGACGCGATTCCCCTTTGACAGAGAGCCTACGATAGTTCCGTCCGGCGTTGCTCGAACATACACGCCTTGACCAGTACAAGTAGCTGTCCCTGCGGTTATCCATGAATCCTCACTGTTTCCGTCATAGTTTACGTAGTCCTCATGCATATAGCCAATGCCCACACCAGCCGCTTTAATATGAACCCAAACACCGGATTTGGTTCCATCTACTTCAAAACGTTCTCCCTTACTTAATGAACCAATCGCGGTGCCCCCCGGTGTTAAACGAACATTTACCTTGCTGCCAGTGCAAGTGGCAGTGCCGGTAGGAACCCATGAATCACTTGGATATGGAGTTTCACCACTTCCGCCACTATTAATGCTTGTAATAATACTATAGTCCGGTCTGGCAAATTTTGTGCTGGAAAGATTATATTTTGTTTTCTGGTAAACACCTTCGCCGTTAGCGTCAACTCCTTCCCCCGGACTAGTGTTCCCCTCTATCGTAATGAACTTATCTCCATTTACCTCGATTACCAAACCAGTATGATAATATCTTGAGCCGTTGTGGTATAATACAATATCGCCTACTTTAGGATCTGCATGTTTTGTAAATCGTGATGCTAAGTCAGGACAATAAGTAAATGGGTATTTTATTAGTAATTGCTCTGCCTGTGATCGTCCAAAAGCTTGTACGAAAACCCACGTTACAAAACAAGCACACCATAGATCCCCTTGGAATGAAGGTTGAATATCTCTCCAATATTTTGTATAATTATTAGAACCTGCATTTCCGGTTTTACTATCTAAATCTGCGTTCGAAGCCTTTTCTAAATATCCAACCTCATTCTGCGCAACCTTGATAGCCGCCTGGATAGCAGCATCTGCTGTAATTACCAAATTGCTAATATATTTCTTCAGTGACTCATAAACCATTTTTTGCCGGCTTTTATACGCGCCTACCTGATTACCTGTATCAGTCTGAGATGCCGTATATAAATAATCTAAGGTGTATGGCGCAGCAGTTTTTGCAAGAATTCGTGTCACCGCTTTAAGCCCACCCTGATGTCTAAAATTTGCACACATCATCTTAGCATCTGTATCTGACACTCCAAGATTTTCGGCTTCGCTAATGTATATTTCCATCTGTTCATCCACTAATTGGTCCTGACACTGATGTCCGGTTTCACTGTCAATCATCTTAACAATGCATTTTGCTTTGGCCGAGGTTTTAGAAACTTTATACACAGACCAATCCGCCGTATTCAAATCAGATGAAATGCCGGCCGTGTCTAAACTAGAAAACAACGTTGGATTTTTCTCTCTAATCTTATTAAGCAAGTTCTTAGCTTCTACCGCATACCACTGACCGGCTCCAATAGTAATAGCATGTTCAATATCAGTATTTGTATAAGCTTCGGTAAAGTCTGCGTAATCTTTATTTCCATAGACCTCCCCCCCTGTTTCCACCACGTAGATAATATTTCTCATTACCGATTTTTCATAATCTGTCATGTTTTTTTCTCCTTATTTTATTTATAGATGATTGGTAGAATTTGCAAATTCTATATACAATAAAGAGAAAAATAAGGAATATGTAAACTAAACAATAAAAGATTTCCTGATAATAATCAAAAAATAATGCGTTTCACATTCGTTAGAACATTATCGGCGCACCTCGAGGTTGCCGCAGATATTGGTTTTTGGCAAGCAGGCTGATTTCATCCCGAAAACTGACGGTAATACACTGCGTATCAGCATCATAATACTTGTGTGCTCCTACCCTGAAACCTGATGCTTTTTAAAGCCCATTCCCGCAAAAGGAATTGCAAGGATCGTCAATACCGCATACAAAATTGCCCGCGTAGAGAACGCATCAAGCACCAGCCCGCCGAACTGATAGGAGATATACTTGCCGACCTCCGGCATGGTAGCGCGATATGGCAGCAGGAATAGGGTGAGGTTATACAGCCCGTTTGTGCCGTTAGGCGATAAAAAGAGCGGAATAAAAAGCACCGGAACCAGCACAAGCAAAACAAGATACGGGCTTTTCAGCTTCGCGGACAGAAGGATCGTGAGTCCGATCATAGCAAGCAGCACCAGGTAAATGACTGCAAGATTTATAAGCACAGCCTGCAAAAATGTGAATGGATATGGAATTGTTGTGTTCGCTATTTGCAGGGGCAGGTTCCACCCGTCCGTGCCGAACGCCATGAGCGGTATTCCAAACGCCACTACGATATGAAGCGTAAATGCGAGTAACCCAAACAAGAACGAGGATCGGATTTTTGCCGTTATTAGTTTCGTTTTTCCGTATTTTCCAGCCAGAATGACCGCGTCCGTTCCGGCTTGATATTCCCCGGCAAACACCGGCGCCAGCACAATACAGACCGCCAAAAGCGCGAACATCAGAAGTTCAAAGCTGCTCATAATGATTTCCCATCCCTCGTAGTAGCCATATTGCAAGGGCGTGTCCACTTCATTACTCCTATTGCGCCAGTAATCTTTTTGCGGTTCGGACAAGCCGCGGGATGACGTATTTAATAACGCGTCAATTTTTTCGTCCCGTGTCTGATCGAAAGCCGCGCCGCCGCTCATATCCATATCCGGCAGCTTGTTATACCCTGTGTTTTCTCCCGGATTGTCATAATTTCCCGCAATCGTATTCAAAAGCTTTGTCCGGGGCGCGACAAAGCTCCAATAGGCATCCCCGACTAAAAACTTCTCGTTACCGTCATATCCGACATTATCAGGATTTTCAAAAAGCCGTTGGTACTCCCGGATCGTTTCCTCAATGTATTCGTCCGTCAGGGGAACCGATAAATTTTCGTACTGTTCTTTCTCATAAGCAATACCCGCCATCCCCTTAATTACGCCGTCTTGATGATAGGTTTGATACTGCATTACCGGCAGACCGAAAAGGAACGCGGTCACTAATAAGCTGATTGCCATAACAAGCAAGGTGGACTTTCTGCGAACGATTTTTAAAAACTCATATTTTGTTAACATCTTCGTTACTCCCTTCAGGTATTTGGTCCCCAAAATGGTAGAGAAATAAGTCCTCCAGGCTCGGCTCCGCCGGGTATGCGTCTGTAACCGGGGGGCGGTTATGCACGATACGTAAGCGTACCATGCCGTTTTCATGGTGCAGGTTTACAACACAGAACTGTCTGCTCATTTTGTCTGCTTCCTGCTGACTGACTAAGACTTCCCAAACCTTGCCTTTAATTCCGTCCGCTACCGTGTCCATTGGCTCCTGTAACAGAAAACGCCCTTGCTTCATCATCAGGATCGTATCCGCAATGTAAGCTACATCGGAAACAATATGAGTGGACAGTATGACAATCTTTTCTTTTGCAAAGTCTGAAATGATGTTGCGGAAACGCACCCGCTCTTTGGGATCAAGTCCCGCCGTCGGTTCGTCTAAAATCAGGATGGACGGTTCGTTCAATTCCGCTTGCGCGATCCCTAACCGCTGCTTCATCCCGCCGGAATAAGTCTTGATTTTTTTACCCGCGGCATCCTGCAAGTTAACCATTTGCAGCAGCTTATCGGTTCGGCTCTTTGCTTTATCTCTTTCAAGACCTTTTACCGCCGCCATATACAGCATGAACTCCCGCGCGGTAAAGTCGGGATAAAAGCCAAAATCCTGTGGCATATATCCCAAATGGGCATAATAACGCTCCCCTAAATCCTGCATTGTTTTACCGTTCAAGCGAATGCTGCCGGAAGTCGGCTTTAAAACGCCGCATATCATGCGCATTAAGGTTGTCTTGCCCGCGCCGTTGGCTCCCAATAATCCATAGACGCCGGGCGTAAGGACAAGGCTCACATCCGAAACGGCGGTTTTGTCTCTGTATTTCTTTGTCAGCTTTTGAACTGTCAGCTCCATAACGAGGCTCCCTTCAATTTTTGAAAAAGGCTGCAGACTTATCTCATAAAAGAGTATAAGTCTGCAACCTTATGGCAACTTTCAGCGAACCTTATTTTAACCTTAATTTTTATTCCGCGTGCTTTGGCAAGTGAATTGTTATATCCGTACCTTTCCCTAATACGCTATATACCTCTATACTGCCGCCATGGAACAGGACAATCTGTTTTGTAATTGCTAAACCCAAGCCGGAACCCTGCGGCTTTTCCTCCGTGTTGGTTCCACGGTAATACCGGGTGAACAGGTTTTTTATTTCTTCTTCGGCAAGCCCTTTGCCGTTGTCGCGGATGGATATGGCAATATCATCCCTTAACCGGACGGATACGGTCACTTCCGTTCCCGGCGCGTTGTGAATGACCGCGTTAATGACGATATTTGAAATCGCGCGCCGCAGCAGTGATAAATCAACTTCCGCAAGTATTTTGTTTTCCTCACATTGGTATGCTATTGTTTCTCCTGCATATTCGGGATTGTTCGCAATATCAATCACGATTTCCTTAACTTCACGGGCAATATTTACCGTCTCCATTTTAACCGGCATAACACCGCTTTCCAACTGATACGTCAGTTTCAAGTCATTGATCAGCTGCTCCATGTAAGCGGCATTCTTCAAAATGATTTGCCCGCATTTTTTGATTTCTTCGGGTGCCCAGCTATAATCCGCGTCTGTCAGCAGCTCGGCATATCCCTTGATGGGCGATAAGGGCGTTTTAAGGTCATGCGTGATATTGGTTATCCATTCCTCGCGCATACGGTCTGTATCGGCGCGTATTTCATCGCTCAACCGTATTTCGCTGTCCAAACGGTTTAAGCTCTTATATGCGTCACCAAATGCGCCGCCCGTCCGTTCCGGCGTATAAGTTCTTTCCGCTATCGCGCATGCCGATTTTGTAATTTTTGTTAAGTGCCTTGTGAGCCATAATCCGTATAGCAAACCGACGATAAGAATTAACAAACATATCCCGGTCACTACGACGTAAGCAACGGGTCTGCCGCCGATATAGCGGTCACTGTTATAATATGTTGTAACTTTGGAAATGCCGAGGGGGAAGCCTATCACGTATTCATAGCTTGCTCCATCCAGAACCGTAGGTATAATAAAAACCGTGTACCCGTCATAACTGTTTTTATCTGCTATTTCCAATAATTCAGAAAGGGAATAATCCTTTGGGATTTCGGCGGGCTTGTGATATTCGGCAGCTTGACTTCCGTTATCGTCTAAAACCTGAACCCATAGATTGAATTTTTCAAGTGCCGTGCGCCCTGCCTCGCTGACCTGCGGAATACCGTCCTTTATGAATATATGTTGTCCAAAGCTCTCCGCATATTGCAGCGGCCACTCGCTGTTTACCGCTTCGCCGTCGTAACGGTCTACCGTTGTGATATAAGTCGTATAAAGCGCACCAAAAAATAGGGCGGCGGCAAGAAGTAAGGCAAGAATAACATATAGAAAAACTACGCTTTTTATGCCGGATATACTACGCATAATTTTTCACCAGCTTATACCCCAGGCCCTTAACCGTTACAAGCAGTTTTGGTCTTGATGGGTCCTCCTCAATTTTTTCCCGCAAATGCCGTATATGAACCATTATCGTGTTATCAATTCCTACGCTGTCCTCACCCCAAACCTGCTCATACAGTCGCTCCTTACTGATAATTCTATCGGGATTTTCAGCCAAATATAAAAGCAATCCATATTCGCGGGCTGTTAATCCTATCTCGCTGTCAGTCTTGTATACACGTTTAGCCTCGATGTCAATCCTAATCGGGCCAATTTCTATTATGCCGCCGTTTCCATCCGCCCCGTCTTGTTTATATTCCAATCTGCGAAGCTGCGCCTTTATGCGAAAGGCTACTTCCCGCGGACTAAAGGGCTTTGTAATGTAATCATCCCCGCCAATCGCCAAACCCAGAATCTTATCAACCTCATCATTTTTTGACGATAAGAAAAGAATCGGGCAATGCGTAAAATCCCGGATTGCTTTACACGCTTCAAAACCATCCATTTCCGGCATCATAATATCTAAGACGATAATATCCGGGGAGTATTCGCGGCTCCTGCGGACAGCTTCTTTTCCGTTATCGGCTTTCTTGATATTTGAAAAACCCTCCCGCCGCAATACATCTTCTAAAAGGTCTGTGATATCCTTTTCATCGTCAACCAATAATATTAAAGGTTCCGCCATTTTTATATCCTCACTTTCATGGGCGTCCATAGTAATATCACCTCAATCAATATCCTACTTCAAGACTTTGAAATATACAAGTAAAATCAATGAAAGGCGCGGCTTTGTACGCCCTCCCTGCCCTTTCTAATATAGTATAAAAGAAGGAGAAGGAATTTTCTCCTTCTCCTTCTAACTGTCTGTTTACTTTGCTTCCGATGCTTTAGGTTTCTGTCATTCGCTTCTATTTAAAACAATTATATACAGCTCTTTCAGCAAAACTCTTTTTTTCCTTTTGTTCACCAGGGTAAACCGGAATTCCAAATGGAATGACTGCACGAATCGTCTTTCCTTCCGGAACATTTACTAATTTAGCAAGCTTCCGTTCACAATTATCACGGCCAAGGACACCATTCATCCATACCCCGGCGTATCCCAGCGCAGTAATTGCAAGCATGATGTTTTCTGCTGAAGCGCTGTAATCCTCCATGTCAAAATACGCTCCTGTATCTGCCCGAATCACTTCACTGACCGCTAAAATAATTACCGGGGCTGTCTGCACCGCATTCGTAGGAATCCATTCCCCTATCTGCTTTCTCATAGCATCGTCTGTTATAATCACAAAAGAAGTAGATTGAAAATTATACCCGGAAGGGGCTTGAATTCCAGCCATAATGATTCTTTCAATATCTTCTTTAGGAACCGGCTCTGACTTAAATGTGTCCCGGTAGCTGTATCGTTTTTTCACCACCTCAAAAAAATTCATCGCCTCTCCTTTCAAGCACGCATTCTCCCTAGCTGCCACAAATTTTTGGATTTTGGTTTCTTTTACATAATCGCCCTTTATCTCAACCAGCTCCTTAAAATGCTCGCTCTGCTGATGCGCTTTCAACGAATCTTCGTCTTCCCATACCTCAACCAGCATCATTTCATCCTTGCCGCTTATGGGACGGTAGTAAGAATAATCGATGTTTCCCTTCTCCTGACGGGATTTTTTTTCCACCTGAAGCCCGTTTAGTATCTTCGTGAATTCTTCATAGCAAGATTCCTTCAATTGATACGTAACATGCAAAATAATCATATACGCCTCCTATTTCTCATCCACAAATTTTAAACGGCCATTGTAAACATTCACATTATCCTTATGAGTGTAGATATCATTGATATTCCATACGCCGGGAGTTGGTACCGGAATGTTCTCCATGGACACGTCGATCAGATACGGTTCATTGCACTCAATGGCTTCCTTCAGCACCTCGGCGAATTCGTCGGCACATGTAATTTTTTTTGCCCTGATGCCATAGCCGCGGGCTACGGTTGCCCAATCAGGCGAGTAGGACTCCCAAGCCTGCTGGAAACTTCCGGCTCCGCCAACTGTGCCGCCCATCTCCACCGGACGAATCTTGAATTCGGTTCCCAGATGCTGGGGGCAGTTCTCCCTCGTGTTGGTATAGTGCATTCCTTCCAGACCGGCAATCGTTCCGAAAGCACTGTTGTTCATTACAATCCAGATCACAGGAATCCCTTGTTCTTTGGCCGTTGCGATAACGGAAGGGTTGGTTCCGAATCCTCCGTCGCCGATCAGGGTAAGCACCACCTTATCCGGAGCCGCTAACTTAGCACCCAGCACGGCGCCGGAACCAAAACCCATGGTTGCCAGACCTGAAGGATGGTTGATGGTTCCGGGTATCGTAATATCGTACTGCTGAGCCACACCGTTCTTATTCCAGCCCACATCCGTAAAGATCAGGCAATCCTCCGGCACTATGTTCTTCACATCTTTCAGGATTCTCTGAGGCGTCATCGGGAAACGACCGTCATCACAGATAGCCTGGTTCTTTTTCTTGAAGCCGGCCTTGAAGTCGGCAATCTCCTTACGCAATTCCGGACGGTTAACCCCTTCCGCCTTCAACTCTTCAACTGCTTCCAGGATCTGCGCCAGGGCAAGCTTCAAGTCTGCGATGGCACCGATCTTTACCGGGTAATTTCTTCCGATCTCGGTCGGATCAATGTCAATCTGCATAAACTCCGTCACACTCTGGTCAAAGGTGACTCCCTTGTACCAGGAGGAACTGTCGGCCTCTGCCATACGGGAACCCAAGATTAGTATTTTGTCGGCTTCGATGGTCTTGGAATGGGTCAGCTCAAAGCCCCAGAATCCGGTCTGACCTAACATCAGCGGATGCGTATCGGAAATACATCCCTGTCCCATCAAGGTTCTGGATACCGGGATGTCCAAGAAGTCTACCAAAGCTTCTAGCTCTTTGGATGCCTGCGCTAACAGAACACCGCCGCCTGCATGGATGACCGGGTTCCTGGCCTCGCACAGCTCCCTGGCAATGGCCTTCGCGGTAACCGGGTCCAGGGCCGGCTTGATGGTCTCGTGGGAATCCCGGTAGGTTCTCTCAAAGCAGTCGGTCTCAATCTCTCTGGAGAACATATCCATCGGAACAGAAATCAGCACAGGGCCAGGTCTTCCAGATTCCGCCAGACGGAAAGCCTTATCCATGATTTCCGGGAAGGCCTCGGGACGGTCCACTCTCCAGGCTCTTTTTACGAAGGGCTTGTAGATATCATACTGGGAGCCGTCGCAATGCATATTTACTTCCTGGTGTGGATGCTTGCCGTAGTAGTAACTGGGAACGTCACCGGCGATAACAACCATAGGGATGGAATCGAAAGCAGCATTGGCAACGCCGGTAGTGGCGTTGGTCAGGCCTGGGCCAAGATGGCAGATTACGACACCAGCCTTATGAGCAACACGGGCATAGCCGTCAGCCGCAGTGGACGCAATCTGCTCATGGCGAACACTGATATATCTCAGCTTGGAAGAGCGGCTGAAGGCGTCCAGCATAGCGATTACGGTATGTCCGCACAGCCCGAACACATATTCAACGCCACGACGCTCCAGATAATCAACCAGTTGATCAGAAACTAATTTTTTCATGCTACCTCTCCTTTATTAAAATGTAATTTTAATTCCCTCTTCCGCCGAGCGATAGGCGGCATAAATCACTTTCATAACTTCATACGCAAGTTCAAAATCTGAATCCGGTTTCTCATCAAACGCAATACACTCCATAAAATTTTTCAGTTCGCCTGCATATCCCCGAAGAATTTCATACGATACAAATGCCTGATTCCATCCTGTTTTCTGGGGAAGCATCTCCGAAATATATACGTTATCCAATCCTTCTTCGTCCATAAAGTACGTATCCAAAATATCACAAGGATCTAAGTTGCACCGCAGGGTGGTGTCATGACCATAAATACTAATATTATTTCTGGATCCACCTAAAACAGCATCCGAACAGATAACAACACACTTCGTATGATCGGAAAAGGTAACGGTTACAATCGCTACATCTTCCACATCTACAGGATGAGCGTTGACATAGCGATGCTTTTCTTTCTCAATTGCCGATGTCTGTACACCCGTATCCGCCAATACACTTACCACATGAATTTCTTCTCCACGGACTTTTGCTTCTTGCTGCTTTAGCCAAAGCATTCCCGTCAGTCCATGAATTCCATTGCGCATCAGCGTGCCGCCTCCAATTTGATTCCAGTAACCGCCCTTTGGGGAGCTCGAGCCAATCAAGGTATTTTCGCTGATCATCAACATGATCTTTGTTTTTTTCGCTCTCAGGATCTCTGCTGCTTTCTGTACCGTTGGGGCATACACAGTATTTTCCGCATACATGAACTTTTTACCACTTTCATCAATCACTTTTTTCAGTTCATCCATTTGGGAGAGCACTGCGTCATACATAGTAGATTTGGGTACCGTCCTGCCTATATTGTCTTCTCCGTTTCCTACATATCCGGTTAAAGGCTTTTCACAGATTACATGCTTTCCCGCTTTTAAAGCAGCTATCGCAATGGGAATATGCAAGGTCTGATTTACATTGATATCGATCACATCAATTTCAGAATCATTGATAAGATCCATATAATCCATAGTTACCTGCTCATAGCCATACCGCTCCTTGATTTGTTCTGCCTTCGCCCGGTCGGAACCTCCGCAGACTGTTTTCAGACGAACCGGGATCCCTACTATATTTTCGTAGCCGCCCCCATGCAGCTCCGATCCATATCCGGTGCCTACCATTCCTACTGTAATGGGTTTTTCGACTTTACGCCTCATTTTATTTCCTCCTACTTACGCCGAATTACCTCTATAATTACTATCATAAAAATACCCTTTTCAAATACTCAATTCCCTTTTTGGTAGCCTCATGACTATTTGGCAATGGTTTCCACTCGATACTGACCCATTTATTGTACCCTTCCCTTTTTAAAACATCCGCTGCCTCATAAAAATCAAAATGTTTATCATCGGGGATACTTCTTCCAACATCAGAAACATGAAATAAAACCAATTTACTTAGAGAACGCCGGATGGCAGCCGGAATATCATCATCCTCCGTCACCATATGAAAGGTATCTCCGTTATAGAGCAGCCAATTTGAATTAAACTTTTCGAGAAAGGTCATCGTCCTTTCGGTAGAGCAAAAAACATCTCCATCATTCCGATTAATCTGCTCTATTAACATCGGCGTCTTAATTTCCTCGGCATATTCCAAAACCTGATACACACTCTCTGTCAATATATCCTCGAATTCCTCATCGCTTTGTCCGGGTGATTTGCGCCCTCTTATGTAGCCTATCAATATCTGCGAGTCCAGCTCTTTCGCCAGATCCAACTGCCGCTTCAATCTTTCAATTGTAGCGGCACGAATTAGCGGATCCGGATGTACCATGCTCATTCCTTCATAGGTATATGCAAGGCCGGTCGTGACCGCTGATGCTCCTAATTGATAACGGTCTAACATGGATCTCAATTTCTTCCCATCATATTGAAGGGGATCTTGAATCTGTAATTCAATTCCATCGAATCCAACCTCAGAAGCATACCTGGCACACTCCTCATAACTCTTCCCCCGCAGTGGAAATGGTACATCCGGACTCAAGTCCCTGTCCACCGTACAAACGCTAAACTTCACTTATATATCCCCCTCCCCTAACGATCAATTTCTATTGGAATATATACAGACGGAGTCACACTGTGGTATTGATGCCATGGATAATTTCCATCCGCGTCATAAATCACATCATGTACATTTCCCGGTGCCATAATATATTCCTGGTAAAAGGTATTCGTATCTTTTTCCATAAACATTTGTATCTTCCCTATCCCCTGGATCTGTGCATGCACCTCGTCAATATTCCCTGCGTGATCCCGATGAGAACCGGAAGGAGACATTGCCTCCGCAAAGCAGATCGTGATGGCGGTATCATTTCCCACACGTATTTTCGCTGTCTTATAATAAGGGATCTCCCTCTGTTCTTCTTTTCCTGACCATTCATAAAGAGATTTCCATGTTAATTTAATCTTTTCTATTTCCTGCGGAAGGGAAAAATCATATTTCATATAAGATTTAACAATCAGAGCCTTTGTGATTTTTTCTATAGCAGCATTTTCGGCTACCGTACTTTTTAAGGGAGGAATCATAGTTCCATTGATCCACATTGGCTTACGGCTCTTATGCGCCAAATTAATCACTACACTCTTCCCCTCTACCCAATAAGATTCCTCATTTTCAACATAGTCTAACTCAAAAAACGGTTCGGCAAAATTCAAACATTCAATACTCAATTTTTTCCCTCCTGACAGCAATTAAGCTTTACAGCATCCGTTACGGCTTGATCATAGACGCTGCCGCAGATAGATTCATGATAAGTAACCCAGTATTACCGTTTAAATTTCCCGCGCGGTAAAATAACCATCATAGGTAGCGGAATCAATCTTTCCTATAGCACGGCAGTCACCGATAGAGAATACCTGTTCCGCCTCTGTATCCCAGACCCCTGCTGCCGAACTCATCCCACCCGCAAGAATAATGGTATCCGCACAAAGAACTTCTTTCTCTCCCGTTACGACACCTTCTACGTCGATGCGGCCATCCTCATAAATCTGCATTACTTTTGTAGATGTCATAATACGTACCCCGCCTGTTGCCAACTTGAGATCCATAATTGGCTTATGCATTCCTCCCAGCTGATTTCCCACCGTGGGAAAAAATTCCACTATGGTCACTTGCCGTGACTTCCCATTGGCAATAGGAAGCAGGTCGTATTCCAGTTCTCCCGCAAAATTTCTTACCCGCTTGATCCGGACTTCTCTAGCACCGTCGGAAAAGAATTCTGCAGTCTCACACCCGGTATTTCCTCCTCCAATGACAACAACACGCTCGCCGACCAGCTCTGGATAAGTCAACGCCTCAATCGCTGTCAATACATTTGGCAGGTCACTCCCAGATATTGTGCGTGAAAAGTCTGCGCCTGTCGCGTTAATCAAAACATCTGGCTTGATAACCTGGTCCAACTCACCGGTATAATAAGCATCCCGCATCACCGTAATAAGATTGCGCTCCATTTCTCCCTCATACCAGGCAATAAGCTTTCGCATATCCTCTTTTCCTGCGGGCATTGATGCAGGATAAAGAGTCCCACCCAATCGACATTTTTTTTCAAATAAAGTTACCTGATAACCTCTTTTTGCCGCTGTTCTGGCTGCCTCCATTCCTGCAGGACCGCCACCTATAACTACTAACCGTTTACCATCCGCACGTTCTGGTGGAACCTGAAGCTCATATTCTCTCCCAGCCTCCGGATTAACGGCACAGTGCAGGCAGTGTTTTTCCCGCAGACTATAAAAACAAGTCAAACACGATAGGCAGGGACGGATTTCCTCCGTTCTTCCCGCAATACTCTTGTTAACAAAATCCGGATCCGCGATTTGCGCGCGTCCCAGCGCTATCAAATCCGCGACTCCCGCTTCCAAAAATTCTTCCGCAATATAAGGATCACGGATCCCCCCGGCAACAATAACCGGAATATTGATTTCCGCCTTGATTGCCTTTGCATTTTCCCTCTGTAATCCCTTCATCCCAGGCAAAGTCCCTGGTGCTATTGAAAAAAAGTAGGAATTTGGAACCGCACATGACAGATCGATGGCCGCCACCCCCATTCTCTCCAGCGCTTTTGCCATCGCCACCGTTTCGTCAATGGTACGGCCGCCTTCCATGTATTCGTCGGTAGAAATGCGAACCATAATGGGATACTCATCACCAAGCTTTTGCTTGGTTTTCTCGATAATTTCCTGAAGGAACCGCAACCGGTTCTCCAGATTTCCACCATATTCATCCTGGCGCTTGTTATACAATGGCGAGAGGAACTGGGCAATCAGATATCCGTGCGTCCCATGGAAGGTCACCGCGTCAAAACCCGCCAATTTCGCTAAATATGCCGTATAAACAAATTGATCCTCGATTTCGCTGATTTCCTCTCGTGTTAAAGGATGTACTTCTACGCCGCCGAGCCCCGTCACATTAGACGCGGATACCTTAGGTCCCGCCGGATACGTGGTTTCTGATCCATAATGAATAATCTCAATCGAGGCTTTTGCTCCATAGCGATGAATCTTCTCTACTAGCTTTGCATATCCAGGGACAAATCTCTCATCATACAGCATCGGCTGAAGCCCGTGCTTCTTCACCTCCGGCGCAATGGAAGTCGCATCTACTACAATTAACCCCGCTCCTCCCTTCGCTCTCCGGGCAAAATATTCAATCACCTGTGAAGTTACCGCACCATTCTCATCACTGAAATTTGTATTCATAGGAGGCATAACTACCCGATTTTTTAGGGTAAGGCGCCCAATTCTCAGAGGACTAAAAAGCAGTTCCAACCGTTCTTCCATTTCATCACACCTCGTTTATTAACTAAAAACCTTGTTGTCCGGAAGCCTTACCTACATTTCCCGATTCAGATACTGCTTTGTTTGCCGCAAAGCCGCTTTAATGTATGCTTCAAAGCCCATTTGCTCCATTCTCACCGGATTCGGCACTTCCAGACCACGCACCGCCTGAGGGATCCGGCGGATAATCCCCGCAATATCAATCGCACCTTCCCCCGGAAACAGCCTTTCTTCTAGTCCCGTTCGGATTAATTCGTCTTTCTCCCCTGGAATTTCTTCCGGACAATCGCACAAATGAACATATCGGAACCAGCTCTCAGGGAGTCCGTCCATATCCTTTGCCTCCACACCTGAACGATAAAAATGTATCATATCTAATACAATACCCACATTGGATTTATTAACCGACCGCAGCAAAGCGGATGTCTCTTTCAAGTTCCGCACTCCCGCCCAAGTTACAAACTCCACATTTACTGACAAACCATAGTTTTTTGCCAGATCACAGAGCTCTTCTAACTGCTCCGTGTAGAAGCTCTTATCCTCTGACCATATATTTGTTAAAATATGCCGGATACCCAATTCTGCAGTAGCTTCCAGATCCGGCTCGTAATATCTCACGTCTCCGCCATCAAAGATCCGGGCATTCTCTGAATCATGCAGGATCACTCCGGTATCCTGTGATGCCTTTTTTGTGTCCAAAATCAGTTGCCGGCTCCCTGCAAAATCAAAAGGCATCTTCCCTGTAATACTTTCCTTTACAGAGTCATTGTCTGCCCTCTGCTTCATCCTTGTCGGAATACCTCGAAAACTAACACAGTCATAACCAGCCCGCGCCGCAGTATAGACCATTTCCGGCGGCGGACAAGACGCGTTTGTCAAATGTACCAATGAATACTTTGTCGTCACAAGACTCCCTCCACTCTTAACGAAATACTATCAACCCAATCAATTAGCAAAGACTCCTTCTCAAATCAAAGTGTCAAACTGATGGCCGGAATATAGGTAACCAACAGCAACGCTATCGCAAACATGATCAGCAATGGAACTGCTTGCTTCGCAATTGCCATTGGCTTCAAATTGGTAAGCGATGCCGCCACAAACAAGTTCATACCAACCGGAGGGGTAACAAAACCAATCGAAAGGTTTACAATCATCATAATACCAAAGTGAACAGGATCCATTCCTACTAATTTAACCACCGGAAGCAAAATTGGAGTCATAATCAACACTGCGGCTCCCGTATCAATTAAACATCCTGCAATCAACAGAATCACATTAATCAACAAAAGCAAAAGAATACGATTCTCTGCTACGCCTCCCAAAGCCTCCACAACTGCCTGCGGAATCCGAAGCAGCGTAATGACCTTAGCGAAAATAGCGGCAGCTCCGACAATTACAATGCAAGGGCACAAGGTTCGGATACTCTCCAATAAAACAGCCGGAAGCTCACTAATCTTAATGGTCCGATAAATAAGCAAACTTACAATCGCTGCATACAGAACGGATAAGCAAGCCGCCTCTGTCGGCGTAACAAAACCGGAATAAATTCCTCCCAGAACAATAACAGGACTCAAAATTGCCCAAAAACTACTACGGAACACTTTAAGAAAACCATCCTTCCGCAAACCATCAACCACTCCCTTGATTTTCTTCTTGTCCTCTCCATGGCGCAAGCAATAAAATACTACATAGATAATTAACAGCGCGCCAATAAGGAACCCGGGGAGAACTCCGGCAATAAACATAGCGCCTACAGAAACCCCGCTGCTGTCGGCATACATAATAAACGGAATACTTGGAGGAATAATTACACCCAAGCCGCCGGCTACAGCAACCAATGCTGCGCTGAAAGTAAGATCGTATCCCATACTTACCAGCATCGGTATCGTCATAGCCCCGACCGCTGCCGTAGTCGCCGGACCAGATCCAGAGATCGCGCCATAGAATAAGCAGGTAATAACAACCGCACTGGGCATTCCCCCTGGCAGGGAACCAATAAAATAAGCAAAAATATCATAGATTTTCTTAGATATCTGCCCTCTAGCCATCAGAACACCCGATAGAATAAACAGGGGAATGGCAATCAGGGAGAAGTTATTAAACGCCTGAACGGTATTTCGAAATAAATATTCCAGGTTCACTACAAAAGTGCTATCTATCAAGCCAGGAATTGACGCGCTCATCAGTAGTACAATTCCGATCGGGACACATAATAATATGGCGATCACCATAACAATAAACATCATCGCTGTCATTTGCTATCCCCCTTCTTGTCCGCACCCTTCGCCAACATTTTCCCATTTCGGATCACCTGCTGCACTGCCCGAATAATAACCATAACAACGCCCACAAGAACCAATCCGTAGACAACATTCATGTTATAGGGCATCATAGTGGCTGTTGTATTTTTCATTGACTGGTAGACGTTGATTGCCGGTTGAATCAGGCAGGCAAAAAAAACTGCAATCATGAAATTCGAAACCACTCCAATAATGTGCTTCCATTTGTCCGCTAAGAACCCCAGGATCAAATCAAACTTGATAGCAGAGTCCTCCTTTATCGTAAACCCAATCCCCCAAAGTCCCATCCCAATAAATAAATGTCTGCAGCACTCTTCTGACCAAGCCAGAGAAATGCCTAGTAGTTTTCTCGAAAAAATCTGCAGACTCATTACGGCAACAATGGTAACTAAAGCTACCATCAGATACACAACTTCAAAATACTTATCCAACCATCTCAATACTTTCACGATGTGCTCATTACTCCTTTCCCAACTGTCCACTGTTATGGCTCCATGCCCCGGCTTTAGTACTAGCAAGCAGTGCCAAAGCCGGGGCATGGAATTCACAATTTGATAGCCTACCTAATTAATAGCCAGCTGCTGCAATCCACTGATCCAGCAATTCATTTCCAATTGCTCCCGATATGCTATTATAGGCCACATCCCAGGTTGCTTCTCGCATTTTCTCCCGCATCCCTTCAATCTGATCAAAATCAATAAAAGTCATGCCATATTCCGTAGTCAGTTTCTTCAAAGCTGCTGATTCATTCTGATCGACAAATTCTTCCGCCGCTGCTTTTACCTCTGCCACTGCATCTGTGAAAAGCTGCTTCTCTACTTCGGAAAGTTTTTCCCAAGTAATCTTACTCATAAAAACATCTCCAACATAGACGATATGATTACTGTTGGTTACATATTTCTGAACCTCAAACAGACCTTTGTCAACAATCTGCCCATAAGGATTCTCCTGCCCATCCAGCATCCCCTGCTGCAGTGCCAGGAATATATCCGCCGTATCCATCGGCGTCGGAGCGGCTCCCATAGCACTCCAGAATGCAATATGATGCGCATTATTCATCGTGCGCAAGGACATGCCCTTCAAATCATCGTAAGACTTAATCTCCTTGTTGCTTGTCACTTCCCTGAACTGCTGATCATAAAGAGTTAACAACTTCAGGCCAACGGCATCGTATCCTTCCGCTACTGCGCTAAAGAAATCCTCATTAGCTAATGCAGCTCTTGCCATCTTCACATCATCAAACAAACACGGCATATCAAATATAGCACCGCCAGGGATAACCGTAACCAGAGCCGCCGGAGAACAAACCTGTAAGTCCACCGCCCCAGCCTGTAAATCCGACGCAATAGCTACATCTGATCCTAGCTGGCTGGCCCCATACGTATCAATCGTGATTTTACCTTCGCTCTTCTCTTCCACTACCGCTTTCAGGTTTTCTGCCCAGAATTCATTGGCTGATCCAGGCGCACCGGTGTGTCCAAAGACAAGTTTTCGCTCCTCTACCTGGCTCAAATCATATGTGCCGGCCTGTGAACTCTGAGGAGCTTCCGTAGTTTCCTCACTTTTCGTTGCCTCCGTAGTTTCCTCACTTTTCGTCGTCTCTGCAGCAGTGGTCTCTGCTGCTTTCTCTCCGCTGCATGCAGCCAGCATTCCGCTCACCATAACAGCAGCTAGTGCCCACACCAATAGTTTCTTAATCTTCATACTTTTCCTCCTTTTTATGCATTATGCATGATTGTTTTAGTTCATTTAAAATCATCTGTTTTCAAGCACAAATAATCCATTTCCTTTTCTGACAGTCTGACATCCAACGCCCGGAAGCTGGAATCCAGTTCTTGTACGTTCTTACAGCCAATCAGTGCCGACACCGGAAAGTTTCGGCAGAGTACAAAAGCGACGGCAATATTGACGGGCTCAACCCCTTTCTCTTTTGCCAGAATCTTTGCTCGGTTCAAACGCTCAAAATTCTCATCTGTAAAGTAAACATCCTGAATCCATTGAGGTGTATTTCCGTCCTTCTTCCATATGTCAGCCAGGAAACCAACCGCCTGGGAAGCCCAAGACATCAAAGTAATATCCTTTCCTTCGTACCAAAGTACTTCATTCTCATCCATATGAATGGTCCCCGGCCTACGAGGATTGTATACCTTAGCCAAAGAGAAAGAATTACTACTTACAGATAACCCCTGATAACCCTTCTGCTTACAGTAGTCCATAGCCTCTTCCAGACGATCAGTATCCCAGTTCGAAACACCATACGCCTTGAACAGGCCTTGCTCACGATGCTGCTCAAAGCGATCCATAAGGGGGCCTACCGGTACATGGGGATCATCGCGGTGCAGCATAAACAAATCAAAATAGTCACATCCCGTATGATATAAGCTCCAATAAAGATCTTCCGTTATCAGGTCGGGCTTTACTCTCCAATACTCGGGATGGTGCTCATCATCCGGAGTTATAATAGGATGGCAAGCCTTGTCAATCAAAATAATCTCCTCACGTCTTCCGTTCTGTTTCAGCCAATGCTGAACCAAGCTTTCCGCTTGGTGAGTCGGCCCATAGAAACGCCCCGTTTCAATGACAGTCCCCCCCTTGTCCACATAAGCATCCATTAAGGTGTTAATCTCTTGGGAAAATTGGGGCTCAAACCAAACAGTACCCAACGCCAGCCGTGAAAACGGCTTATCAATACCCTTCACTTTTAAGTACTCCACTCTTCATTACCCCCTGTCAATTTCTATTGGCATATAGACGACGGCAGATAAACTATGGTACTGATGCCAAGGATAATCGCCGTCTGCATCATAGAATTTATCATGAACAATCCCCGGCGCCATAATAAATTCCTGATAAAACGTACTGGTATCATTTTTTTCAAACTTCATCATTTTTCCTATACCGCGAATCTGTGCATGAACTTCGTCAAAATCCCTGTCATGATCTTTATGCGGTCCGGAAGGAGACATGGGTTCGGCATAGCAGAAGTTGATTTCTGTATCCCCACCCACTCTTGCCTTGGGAGATTTATAAAAAGGAATCCCTTTATGTCTCTCAATACCTGAACACTCATAGAGAGAACGCCATGTGCTTTTTACCCGCGCTGTATATTCCGGATCATTAATATCATCCTTATCATAATCCTTTACTACCAATGCCCTTCCGATGTTTTCTACCAAAACATTTTCCACAATTGTTCCCTTTAAAGGGTATAAAGGAATTCTTTTAATCCACATAATCGTCTGGCTTCTCTCCGCCAAATTAAAGACCAGACATTTCCCCTGTATAAAATACTCTTTCTCATCCTCCACATAATCTACCTCATAAAACGGCTGTGCAAAATCCAATGCTTGAACACTCATCCTAATCCCTTTCTTTAATATTTTATTTTGCATTGATTTACGGATTTGTGAAACATCATAGTTTTACCATTTCTTATTCTGTGATATATCACAATGTCCATTAAGAGTCCTCTTTATGCCTGGACTTTATCATATTTTTATCTTGTTGTCAACGTTTTTACAATTATTTTAGCGTTTTTCAGCTTTTTATTCTTTTCTTTGATATTTCGTCTTTCATTTTTCTCCTCAACTTTTAATCTATTGATATATCACAGTATCGCTATTCTTAATTGCGATATATTATTGTTTGTAGTACAAGGCCTCTGTTTTGGCTTGTTTCGCTTGACTTCCCCTGTAAAATACGGTACGATTAAGCCTAAAGTTATTACTACAGATTCTATAGAAAATGAGGTATAGACATTTTGTCCAATAAATACGATAGCAAAATACTGGCGTTAAACTATATAAAAGAACAGATTATCACTTGTACCATGCCGCCCGGCTCTTCCATTCAGATGAATGAAATTGCAGAGCATTTAAACATAAGCAAAACCCCTGTACGGGAAGCTCTCTTGGAATTGCAGTATGACAACTATGTGACTATTATTCCCCGGAAAAGTACGATTGTTACAAAGATTTCATTACAAGATCTGAAAGATATTTACGATGCAAGATCATTGGTAGAAATCAATATCATCAGCAACATTGGAATTAGTGATGTAAAAAGAAACCGGGATAAGCTTCTGGCATTAAAAAATCAATGGGAAACCATTGACATTGTTGATCAAAGCAGAGGCACTTATATCGCTTTTTTGCAAGCGGACCTTCAGTTTCATCAAACCCTGATTCAATTATCCAAGAATCCTTACTTGGTTCGTTTTTGCCAGGAATTAATTTATAAATCGCAACGTTTTTGGTACATGGCTCTCTTTAATAACAAAATGGATGTTGTACAGAAAGAACATCTTCAGATTTTAGACTCCATACTGGACGGCGATACTGTCAATGCCACTGCCTCCTGCCAAAAACATATTTCCATATCAAAAACATTAAGTATTTTATCCGAATAATAAATGAGAGAAATAAAAAAACTGCTACACAGATAAGCAAAACCTCATCCATGTAGCAGCTATCCGGCAGGAATCGTAGCCCCGGTGCCAGGCCGCCGATTTCCTCCTTCTCCACTCGCGTTTAGAAGAAAAAAGAACCCCCTCAAACTGGGATTCTTTCCTCAAATTTATTTCGTAAGTATTATCATAACCTCATTGCTTCTTGCAATAAACTCCGCCATCTCATCCGCGCTTAGAGGCTGATGGCTGATCCGGGCCAGATCGTAGAGCTGGCGGCAGATCATTGGTACATATTCGGATTCCTTATGCTCGAGAACATATTTTACCAATGGATGGTTTGCATTCAGTACCAGCGTCTCTTCACTTCCGCCCAGATCCATGCCGCCCATACCATACATTTTCATCATTTCCTGCATCCGGCGGCTCTCTTCCGACAGGGTGATCATCGAAGACACCTTTTCATTCTTCAGATCCTCTACCTTTAACAGCAGCTTTTCCTTACCCAGTGCCTCGTTGAAAGCCCTCTCCAATGCTTCACTGGTCTCCTTCAGGTCCTCTGCGGTCTGGCTTCCCTTAAACTGCTCCGTCAAGTCTGCGTCAATCCGCCGGAATTTCAGCCCCTCGTTCTTCTGCTCCAGCATAGTTATAAAGGGGGCGTCAATATTGTGCGCCAGAATCACCGCATTCAGGCCCTCTTCCCGGTACAGGTTAATATACTGTCCCTGCTGCACCTCGTCGGTTACATAGACCACATTCTTATCTTCGGCTTCGGAAAAGGTATCCAGCGTCTGATACGCACCATCCAGATTCTTAAAGAGCAGGCTCTTCTTCATCTTGTCATAGAACTTCTCATCCTTCAGACAGCCATACTTAATGAAAGGATGGATATCGCCCCAATACTTCTCATAGGTCTCCCGGTCGGTGTTGCACATACCGGACAGACGGTCGGCCACCTTCTTCGTAATATAATCGGAAATCTTGCGGACAAAGCCGTCGTTCTGCAGCGCGCTGCGGGACACATTCAGCGGCAGATCCGGGCAGTCAATCACGCCCTTTAAGAGCAGCAAAAATTCCGGAATCACTTCCTTGATATTATCGGCAATAAATACCCGGTTGTTATAGAGTTTAATGGTTCCTTCCAGCGAATCATACTCCGTATTGATCTTCGGGAAGTAAAGGATTCCCTTTAAATTGAAGGGATAATCCATATTCAAATGAATCCAAAACAGAGGCTCCTTAAAATCCATAAATACCTTACGGTAAAACTCCCGGTATTCCTCTTCCGTACAATCATTGGGATGCTTTGTCCACAGCGGTTCCGTGTCACTAAGAGACTTTGGCGCCTGGTCCTCTTCCGGCGTCCCTTCTTCCGATGCTTCTCCATCCTCCGTCTCCGGCTTCTCTTCCACTGTTTCCACAGACGCCTCGGCCTGGGCCTTTTCCCACTGCTCTTCGGTATACAGGAATATTTCCACCGGCATAAAGGAACAGTACTTCAAAATGATTTCTCTGGCGCGGTATTCCTTCGCAAATTCCAGGCTGTCTGCATTCAGATACAGCATGATCTCCGTACCCACGCCGGTCTTGGCGCCTTCACCCATGGTATATTCGGTACCGCCGTCGCATTCCCAATGTACCGGCGCCGCCCCCTCCTCATAAGAAAGGGTGTCAATGGCTACCCGGTCGGCGACCATAAAGGCCGAATAAAAGCCCAATCCAAAATGGCCGATAATCTGATCCTCATTCGTCTTGTCCTTATATTTCTCCAAAAATGCCGCGGCGCCGGAAAAGGCGATCTGAGTGATGTATTCTTCTACTTCCGCTGCGGTCATACCGATACCGGTATCGAGGAACCGGAGGGTTCCTTCCTGCTCATTAAGGATTACCGTCACAGAATGTTTGATCTCCTCTGCCGGGCTGTACACGCCCATTCCCTCCAGCTTCTTCAGCTTCGTCACGGCATCACATCCGTTGGAAATCAGTTCCCGGAAAAAGATGTCGTGGTCGGAATACAACCACTTCTTAATGATCGGAAAAATATTCTCACTATTGATAGAAAGACTTCCTTGCTTCTCATACATGGCAATTCACTCCTTTGGTTAAAATAATATGCCAAACCAGATACGAACCTGCTTTGGCATAAATTACTATAGTACGCTTAGAAAAAAATGTCAATAAAATAAGCGTAAACTTTTTATTTACTTTTTTAAAAAGCCCGTTACACGCTTTCCCCAATAGCGGACGAAACGAATCCTTACGAAGTCTTCTTCCGTCTCGTACGCATCGGCAGCTCCATCCGCCCTTTTCTCTGACGGCTGTCTCCCTCATTTTGACGCGACTTGCCATTGGTAATCTCTGCCCGGACCGTACGGCCGCGGAAGGATACATTCTTCAGCTTCTTCACCACCATCGGTGCGTAATCCTGCGGAACCGTAACAAACGTATGGGTATCCCGGATTTCAATCTTCCCTACAATATGCACATCCGTAGGGACAAACTCCTCAAAAAGCTGGAAAATATTCTTCTTCTCCACGTGGTCGAAACGTCCGATGTTCAGGAACAAGCTGACCTCATCGGGATTCCGGCGGGATCTGCCCCGCTCTTTCTGAGGCTCCTGCCACACCTGCAGAGAGGGATCTTCCTCCTCACCAAACTGCGGGAACTCTGCCTTCACCACCCGTTCCAGAAGTGCTAATGTCAGCTGTGTTAGCTCGATCTCCTGGCTCGCCTCCGAAGAAAAAAACTTCTCCAAATATTCCCGGTGCAGCTGAAGCTCCTCCGGCTGACGCTCTCTGGAGAGTTCCTGGAACAGCGCCTGCATCTTCATCTCTTCCGCTTCCCGCAGAGACGGCAGCTTCATCGGCTGAATGGGGGACTTGGTATAGCGCATAATATCCCGCAGCTTATAAATCTGCCGGCCCGTTACCAATGTATAAGAGATTCCCTGACGGTTTGCCCGGCCTGTTCGTCCGATCCGGTGTACATAATACTCCTGATCCTCCGGTACGTCATAATTCAAAACAATATCTACGTTATCCACATCAATGCCTCTGGCTGCCACATCTGTGGCTACCAGAATCCCGATGACGCCTTTGCGGAACCGGCCCATTACCTTATCCCGCTGCATCTGCTTAATATCACCGTGCAGCGCTTCCGCCTGATATCCCCGGATCATCAGACCTTCCGTAACTTCATCCACCATTCTCTTCGTATTGCAGAACACCATAATCAGCCGGTATTCCGCCGCGTCGATCAGGCGGCACATGGCATCCATTTTACCATCGGGACGCACCTGTACATAATACTGGGAAATATTCGGCACCGTCAGCTCTTTGTGGGTAACCCGGATCAACTCGGCATCCCTCTGATAAATCGATGTGATATCCAGAATCTCCGGGGACAGGGTCGCCGAGAACAGAATCGTCTGACGCTCTTCCGGCACGCTCTGCAGAATTTCATCGATGTCTTCCCTGAAACCCATGTTCAGCATCTCATCTGCTTCGTCCAGCACGATCGTCTTCAGATCATGAAGGCGGACCGTCTTGCGGCGCATATGATCCATCAGACGGCCCGGCGTGGCCACCAGAATCTGAGGCTTACGCTTCAGCGCCAGAATTTGCCGGTCAATCGGCTGGCCTCCAAAGATTGCCAGCGCCCGGATTGCCTGCTTGTATTTACAGAGCTTAGCGATTTCTGCCGTTGTCTGCAGGGCCAGCTCTCTGGTAGGGCAGAGAATCAGACACTGTACGCCCCGATCCCCGGGATCGATACTTTCCACTGCCGGAATGCCAAAAGCACAGGTCTTACCGGTACCGGTCGGTGCCTGGGCCGTTACATCCCTTCCCGCAAGAATCGGAAGAATACTGCGGCTCTGGACCGGCGTGGCTTCCACGAATCCCATATCCTGGATTGCCCGCAGCATTTCCGGCGACACATCAAGATCCTCAAATAATAATTTGTTCATTTTTTCCTCTTTCTCATATTGAAACTACTGGATTTTTCCTGACATATATAAGGAGAAAAAGCGGCCGTCTGAGTCAGACGGCCGTCTTCCATACTGATTTAACAACCGATAAAGTATAGCATAAAATATATCTTTCGGCAAGTCTTTTGTTTTTCTCAAATAAATTCACAAAAAATTAATATATTATTTGACTTTCTGTTATTTTCGTGGTATTGTTATGGTGTTGCAGAGCAACAAACTTACTATTTATTTATATTTTTGGAGGTATCGCATGAGAGGTACAGTAAAATGGTTTAACAACCAAAAAGGTTACGGATTCATTTCCGACGCTGATGGAAACGATGTATTCGTACACTATTCCGGACTGAGTATGGACGGCTTCAAGTCTCTGGACGAAGGCGCAGAAGTAGAGTTCGAAGTAGTGAATGGAGCAAAGGGTCCTCAGGCTACCAACGTTATCAAGTTATAATCCGAATCGATCAGTGTACCTTTCATTTTGAAGGTAATTGATACAGGAAGATGTATCTATGTATGTACGTTGAAATTCCGCAGGCTGCGGATTGTATGCGAACGAAAAACCATGGTTCTCTTTTTAAGAGTTCCATGGTTTTTCTATTTCTGTCTTTATTTTGCAGTCTCCGGATATATGCGGCGCTGTACTAGTTTTACAATCTCCATAATCGGAATGATCGAAAATGCCAGTCCCATTGCAATCACACACTCCTTTAAGTTAATATGCTCAAAGCCAAAGGCATTCGCCAGAAAGGGAATATATATAACTCCCAGCGTGCAAATCAGCGATATCAGCATCGCTCCGATCAGGAACTTGTTCTGCTCCGGCATCCGGAGGATGGAAGTCCGACGGGAACGCATGTTAAAGGAGTGGAAAATTTCCACCATGGAAAGGGTTAAGAACGCCATGGTCATTCCATCTGCGCTGGTTACAATCTCCCAACGCCCCGACTCCACATAATGCCCGATGAAG